>Ga0115572_10001563_pt1 | contig 18527 bp, 24 predicted proteins | sample COGITO_mtgs_1206_FD_88681 | JGI IMG/M metagenome (GOLD analysis project Ga0115572, IMG submission 88681) | Pelagic marine microbial communities from North Sea - COGITO_mtgs_120607 | ecosystem: Environmental > Aquatic > Marine > Epipelagic | place: Germany:Helgoland, sampling site Kabeltonne... | reverse complement strand
CTTGATTTAACACTCCGCCAAGAGTGGTATCAGTAGCTCTTGGATCAGCTTTACCTGCTGCCTTAGCTCTACCTTTGCCGCCTCGTACTGCTTTTCTTTGCTGGGCAGTTTTCTTGTTGGCTACATAGTCAGACAAGTTACCTTCGCTCATGATAGCACCAAGTCTGCGACTACGCTCAATGCTTTCACGGCGTGTGCGGTCTGCTGAAGCATCTCCGCCTGCTGCTGGAGCAGTAGCACCAAAGTCGTCATCAAGTTCCATATCTGCGTCGCCTACAGCAGGCTCGTCCATTGGCTCTTCTGCGCCCATTGGCTCTTCAATAGCTGTGCCAGGGTCTTTACCCATAATTACGTCTTGAGCTCTTAGCATTTCGCCGTGTGCTGCTTCCATTGCTGTGTAAAGATTTTCTAGCGCAGTGTTGACTATTTCGCCAAACTGCTGACTAGTGTCCGCGCCCATTTCGTCACGAACAATTTCTGTGTACTCTAGTACTTCGTCAGCTTTTAGATCGTTTGCTTTCTGCATCCAATTCTTAACATCGTCAATTACCTGACTTATGCCAACTACAAGCCGAGCTTTCATTTCTTCGCCTTCAACTAGCGGACGACGTGCTTCGATTTCAGCCTCAAGTATTTCAGCAAACAGTCTGTTCTTTTGATATTCGTCTTTATGAGTATAATCAAAGTTATTGCTCTCGACCATTCTGTTTATCTTAGAAACAAGTATTGTTCTCATGTTGACTAAATCGTTAAACGAGTAGTTTTCAAGAGTAACGTTAAGATTAAAACGCTCAACAAGATTCTGGTTAAGTTCTGCTGAGCTAGGCTTTTTATTCATATCTTTAATGTTCATGGTAATGTCCCAGTTTGTTAAAAGTATTTATCAATTTATAAGCAAATAATTTAATTCTTCAACTGCTCGATCAATTTTACTTTTGCCTATATCTAACCGATCCTGCATAGTTGACATGGTAATCTTGTTTGATGTACTTTTGCCTACGTGACTGTAAAATATACAATCATTATAGTTTTTTTCGATAACGCTGTCAAGAATTAATATTTGATCTAACGACTCAGTAAGACCTTTAGCGTATTGTCGAGCTATAGTCAATGCTGCTGTTTTTGAAAATGTTTTAGCTATAAACTTTTTATTATGGAAAACCTTGTACAAACATTTGTGCTCTGTTCTCACGCACGCTTTGCCCACATAGATACAGTTCCCTTTTACGTAAGGGAACATGGTGATGTCTAACGACTCAAAAAGTTCGTTTATATGGTGTATGGCTGTGTTCATTCCGCTTAACTAAAGTTGTCCCGTCCTTGTTAACTCTATTTACTAGGTCCTTGCGTTCAAGGTTAGTGAAAATGACTTGTTCTCGTTCAGTTAAGCTATTATACGGAACTTCGACTCCTAGCTTGCGTATCAACGCCTGCTCTTCGTTTGTCTTTTGTATTTCAAATCCGTATATTAGTTCGTTGATTTTCATTGTGGCTGTGTGCTGCCCATTGTTTGATTGTTAGGCTGCTGTTGTGTGTTTTGCTGCGACTGTTGTGGTTGCGGCTGTTGTGTGTTTTGCTGCTGTTGCTGCGGATTATTCTGTTGCTTCTGTGCTGCTGTTAATGATTGCTGAGCTGCTGTTACTGCTGCTCTCTTTGCCTGCATCTGCTGGCCTTGCATATCTCTAATTTTAGCTTGGTGATCCTGAAGCTCTTTACGAGCCAATGCCAGCTGGTTTTGCGCTGTTGTCATTGGGTTTTCGTTTTCGCTTAGTAGGTCGAGAATTTTCATCTTTTGTTCATACCTTGTGATAATCTTTTGCTAGCAGGGTTTACACGTTTTGTACGCTTTGCTCGTCGAGCCATTACCTTGCCAAGTCGAGCACGAGTAATTTTCATTTGTGCGCTGCGCTTTGCGTTAGGAGCAGCATGACAAGCAGTTGGTGAAGAAACAATGCGTCCATGACGCTTGCCGCCTGAGCATCTATACTTGCGTACTAGTGCTTGCCCTTTTCTGCCCCAAATCTGTGTTGCTTCGTTCATTGCCTTATCCTAATTGAAATATCAATACAACAATCGTAGATAGTAAACCGGCCATTATTGTAGCGGTTGCACCTACTAGTGCTGATATTACTGTCTTATTACCTTTATTTACTGTTTCAGCTAAGCCTGCTAAAATTGTTTCGACCTTGGTCATTCTTGATTCTAAAACACTATATCTCTGAGCGCAAAGGTCGACGTGTGCTTCGAGATTTTCTTTCTCTAATGGGGTTGTATTAATACTCATAGTATTTCCCTCTTAATACAAATATAATGTATTTATTCTATTTGTTCGAAACTTATATTGGTTTCTTTGCGATCTTTAGTTAAAAAATAATTTTGTGCAAATTCAACAGTTTCGTCTAGCTCAGTAATAAACGGAACTAGATTAAAATCATTTATCAGCATGTCTATTGTAATGGCGTCTTCAATGTTTGGAGTAAAGTCGAAATACCATATTCTCTGCTGTCCCTGGTATTTGGATCCAAGCGCTGCTTGTTCTTGATCACTATACACCTTGATGTTTTCAGGATTAACTCGAAGTCCGATAGTCTGCATCACAGTGTCATAGTTGTCTTGTTGATTAGACTCTTTATCGTTACGGCGTCTTACTCTAGTATGTGTAATGTCAACTAGTGTTCTAATTCTAAATCGCATGCATATATTTAAGTCATAAAAAAAGCGCCACTGTAAAAGTGACGCTTCTTTTTAAGTTATAACTGTTAACTATTAGGAAACAGTAATAGCAGTACCAAGTGCTACTGCGGTGTCAATACCAACACCATCGAAGCCAGCTAGGCGAGCAGCGATAGATGCAGCGTCTACACCGTGGCCGTCCATGATTACATGGATTACGCCAGTGTTAGCGTCAGCAGCAAAAGCCATTACTGGCTGAAGTTCACGAAGGATAAGATCGTAAAGGGAACCGTGTGCTGCGTCTACCGCACGTAGGTCAACTGCTGTGTTAGAACCGTCAGCTGTGGAGCGAACAGTAATAAGGAATGCTTTGTGCTGTGCTACAGCTTCTAGTGAACCAACAGCGTTAGCGCCGCCGTTAGCAGGGGTTACGTCATAAGTAGCCATTTTTAATTTCTCCTAAAATGTTTCAAGACTTTGAACAAATCTTGTTATTAGTATTTAGTCTTTTTTATAAAAATTATACTTTTGACTTACTTTTTATTGGACTTTTTTATACGAGCGTGTAGCACTTTTAGCTGTTGTATTGCCTGCGGTCCTGCTTTAACAAAATCATGTATCATTTCAATAACAGGCAAGTATGCTTCTATATAGCTAATAGGCACAGTGCCGCCTTTGAACGCACGCTCTACAAACCTAAACGCCATCATCATTTTTTGATTACCTACTAATAGTCTGTAGTATGATGCGTCCTTGGTATTACTAGAATCAAAATCTGCTCTCGAATGGGTTGGTTCATTATCAGTAACAGTGCTTACTTCTAGGTTATTACGACCTGCCCAAGTAGAAAATTCTTCGATTAAATCACTAGAACGTAGCTTTGCTCTAGCAGCAAACAGCAGCTTTGTAATAATCTGCTTTCTCTGCTCAGTACCGATTGTAGTATAGTTGCTTAGCATTCTACGCATCTCAGAGTACTGTGACACATATTGTCCTAGGCTCTTTTGTAGCTCGTAAAACACGTTGTCTGTACTTCTATAGGAAGTAGGGTTATGATACACTTTAGTTAAGTACGCATTTAATTGTGCGAGAGGTAGGTGTGTATCTCTTCTTAGCTTCTTAGCAGCGCCTGGATCTTTTAGTTTGTCCATTGCTGCGCTGTCGCCGTTGACAAAGTAGATAAAGTTATAAAAGTCTGTCTTGTCAAACTTAAAACGCTTGTACTGATTATTGTCAAGTGTCTTGTACAGATAGCTTTTCATAAAGTTTGTGTTGTCTACGTCGTACCGCATTACTTCGATCATACAAGTCATAATAAAGAGACGTTCGCAGCAATCAGTATAGGTAAGATCCTTTTGATCACCAGATGATCGTATCATCCTTGCTTCGTGTATCTCTTTTATAAAATCCATCATGCCAGGCCGCTTAGCTTCTTTATGCTGTCTAGCTCAGGTGATACAGACTCACGCTGTACAGATCTGTTGGCTGCTGTAAAGCCGCTACGGTCTACAAGTTTAATAGCGCCTTGGTTATGATCCATTACATAACCTTCGCCACCGTTGTTACCGTTAATGCTTGACTTAATAGCACTGTCGTGTGAGTCGAACTGTTTAATAATATCGTTCTTGACTCGCATAATTTCTTCAACTGATTGCCACATGTTTCTGAACGCTTGGCTGTGCTCAGTAATGTACTCTTGTATTCTTTGCTGCTTAGCCGGTGACACCTTGCTTGTCTGCATCCACTTTACAAAATCACTACCTAAGTTGTCAAGGCCTAAGTCAACTTTCTTGTTTAGATAAGTGTAAAAGATCATAGGCAGATCTTTCATCTTTAGTTCAGTTAGTCGTTGAACATTTAACATGTCGTCAATTGCTGCGCCGCTCTGTGTTACAAGAGATATAGCGTCTTTGACATGTGAATCATTTACGTTTGGCGCACGCTCAACAGTTACTGGTGGGAAGTACATCACTTCGCCTGCACTCATTTGATTTAAAATGCTTTGAGGCACAGCAGAGTCTTGACCGTCTGGGGTCATAAATCTGTGTACAACTACACCACTTTTACTAGAAGCAATCTGACTACCTATTTCGCTGTTAGCATCAACTGTGTAAGTTACAATGTTAGGTGTAAACACAAAGCTACCGTCCTGTTGCGGAGGTGTATCAAAGTAAAGTAGATCGCCTTTGAGAAAGCCGATTACATGCTTAGGAAAGCTACGCTCGTACAGTGTGAATAGCTGCGACATTTTGCCTGCGAACTCTTGTTGGCGTTGCGGATCTTTCTGTGCCGCTGGACGGCGCATGAACATATCGTTAACTGCTTGCGCAGTTTTCGGCTTACCGTCGTATCCTTTAGCACCAAAGCCGCTTTTGTCAGTAAGTACAAACTCGCCGTCTTCGTTGCGTCCAAAGATAATAGCAGGCGACCCGTCCCATTTAATTGTAACGTCTTTGTGCTTGCCTTCTTCCATACTTTTTAGTGCTTCGAGCGCACGAAGCGCACCTTTAGAACCTTCCCAAAAGATCAAGTCCTCTGCGTGTTGAATACGAGCCTCGGCTCCTTCGTTTAGCTGAGTTGTTCCTTCGAACAGTTCGATCATTTTCATTAGATTGGGTTCCCTGGTGATCCAAACGGAGCGTCTGGAGCATCTGGTCTTACAAACTTATTATTATGATTTATTAATTCTTGCTTCTTAACTCGAAGTACGTCTATCAAATACTGTGCTTCCTCAGTAGATCGAACTTTCTTTTGCGCAAGGATGTCAAGGAACTTTTTCTCTACTTTAGCCAAGTCCTCAACGCTGTTTACATTTTGGATTAGACCTTCGAGCCTTTCACGAGCGCTACCTGACTTAGGAAGCTTTTCGATAAAATCAACTGGGTCAAACGGCTTCGGCTCCGGGTCCGCACCTTTAAACATTTTGCTTGCTGCGTCGGCAGCTTTCTTAGCAAACTTCAATGGATTTTCGTCTATTTTTTGTACGCCAGCTAGCTCACGCAAGCGACTAATATCTTTACCTTCTGGCAATGTTTTTCCCCTTTTTTCAAATGTAGCTCTAGCATCTGCTGTTAACTCTTGATAGTCAACACGAGTACGCAGCTTTGTTAAAATAGTTTCTACACTTTCTAAGTCATCTGGCTGACCGTTTGGTCCTAGCAAGTGCTGTGCGATTTCCTGCGGGTTGCGAGTAATCACTTGATTATTCATACGATCAATAAGACCTTGCGCTGGGCTCCATTTAAAGCCTTGTGCAGTAGCAATGCTGCTCATTAAGATTTGACGGTCAGCGCCAGCAAACGCAGTAGCATCGTTTGAACCTGCCATACTCCACTTCATCCATTCCGGATCGCCAAACATTAGATCAGTTTGTACAAAGCCTTTGTTTTCATCACCACGGATGGGCGTTAGGAAGTGTACGCTAATACCTGTCTTGCGTATCCAAGCTTTTGGATCTTTGCCGTTCTGGGTACACCACGCTGCTAGCTTTTGTACTAGCTCGTCTTTGCTTACATCTTGTTGGTTAACTGCTACGTCAAGGTCTCCGCTTGTTTCTTTACGACCTGTACTTCCTAGCATAAAGTCTTCGTGTGGAAGATTTGTAATTTTTTCTAACCAACGTAGTGTTGGTACTACGTCTGCTCGGTCAATGCGCTGTGTAAGGATAGTACCTTCAGCATCTTTAAAAATATTGCCGCCTTCATTTAGGATCGTCATTTTTAGTTTCCTTAATAATTCGTTTTAAGCTTCTACTAAACTTGTCAGTATCGCCAGTACGCAAAGCGTTAATAAACTTTTTCTCAATCTTCATGCTTGTGTCAGGACCGTACTGCTTGTCAACTCTAGTCATTAAGTTGACAACACTTTCTAAAATGTTAGTAGCAGATCCTTCAATCATGAAGTCGGGGTCATAATTTCTATAGTTCTGTAGTTCTTCTAAAATTGATCTAGTTTTCTTGCGCATAGTGTTATTATTTAGCCTTGAGATATAAATACTTTTGGGAAAGAGAGGGCCCATCTTATGAATATGAAATCACTTCGTGTCTCCGGACGGGGACACATTCTGGCCAAGCTATCTGAGTTTGTTTACGAAGATCCAGCTGAAGCTAAAAAACTTGTTAAAGAATTTGGTTTTCACACACTTGAGTTTTACAGCAGAGACGGTGCCCAGGCGTATCGCTTTGAAAGTGACACTGATGTAGTGTTTGTTTGTCGAGGTACTGAGCCTGGCAACTGGAACGATATGCTTGCTGATCTCGACGCACGAAAAGAAGACAGCGAAACTGTTGGTAAAGTACACAAAGGATTCAAGCGTGAGTCTGATGACATCTGGGAAATGATATACGAGGACCTAGTAGCGCTAAATGACGACAAGCGCAACTTGTGGTTTACAGGTCACAGCCTCGGCGCTGCTATGATTACTATTATGGCAAGTCGTGCTTGGGAAGATGACGCATTGCCTGACCCAGTTGAGCTACACACTTTTGGTTCTCCTAGAGCAGGCGACGCTAAGTTTGCTAACAGCATGGCAGGCAAGACGCACTATCGTTGGGTTAACAATAATGATGTTGTTACTATGGTTCCGCCGGCACTGTTAGGCTTCAAGCACGCAGGTACTGAGAAGTATATTAATAGTGACGGTGTTGTTGTAAACGTAGGCTTTTGGAAAAAGCTTATGGACCGCTGGAATGGCCTAGTGGGTAACAAACTAGACATGATAAACGATCATACTTGTAGTCTATACGCAAAGCATTGTAAGGCTAACTAGTAATATAACTGTAACTTATGCGGTTTGCGCAAAGATCGTTTGTTTTAAAAGGGGCTATTAAAGCCCCTTTTTTGTGTTATAGTATATGTAAATAGAGTTAGTAAAAACATTTTCTTTCTCATTTACTAAACTAAAACATACACAAGGACTACTAAGATGTTTAATTTGCGCAAGTTTGTTCGTTCTCGACAGAACAATCATATCAACGAATTTATTCGTGCTGAATACAAAAGTGAACTACGTTCACTCACTGACAACGGCGTTAGCCAAACTGTTGCGATTACTGGGATTCGCAACCGCTTAGGACTTTAATGCTATACTTTATCAACTACATTGTATCTTTATTTGAACTACCTAAAGATGCGTCTTTAACTTACTATGACATTGGAACTGACACAGATGCTTAACTTCATCAAATCACTATTTGACAATCGCTCAGACGAAGAGCGTTATCTTTCTCGTGCTCATGATATATACGATCTTGAGAACAGACAAAGGATGCTAAACCGTGGCGACGCACCCTTTCAAAAATACAACAAACTAACCTTAGACGTATGGAATCATAACTAATGAAATCATTTTGGAAAGGCGTAGGCGCTGCGATGCAACGAGCTGGCGAAGCAAGAGCACGCAGGGCACTTGCTCCGTATCAACACTTACTAAATCAACACAACATTGACGTAGAATTTAACTACAACAAGGACAAGAAAAAAGGAGCTTAATAGCTCCTTTTTTTATAGGTATTGTTTCCAAGTTTCGTGTTTCAATTCAAACGCCATTAGCTTTCTCTTACGCACTAGATCGTAATAGTCAGGGGCGTAAGGCAAACGATTTGGCCTAATGTCTGTACGTGCGCCTTTTTTCACGTTACAGGCTTTACACGCTGTTACGATGTTTGTCCAATTGGTCTTGCCGCCTTTGGACACAGGCTGTACATGATCAATAGTTAGCTCCTTTTTAGGAAGACGATCGTCACAGTACTGACAAGAGTACAGGTCACGCAGATACACGTTGCTCTTAGAGAAGCGAGGCATAGCTTTACGCTTCATCATATCCTTTAGCATGATAACCGCAGGTACACGAGTCTCCCAGCTTGGAGAGCTTACAATCCAATCATCATACCATTCAAGCACTGCGCACTTGTCAAGGCACATGTATGTGATTGCTTCCTTCCACTCAACAACACTTAGTGGTAAGTATGATACTGGTCTAGCGTCTGTGTTAAGTACAAGAACGTCAGGCATTGGTTGTGTTTCCTAAAAAGAAATATTTAATGCTTTTATAATACACTAAATTTATGAAAACTACAACCCCAATCCTACAAAATAAGTGTACATATCACGTATGCTTGTCGTGCCTAGTTTGCCTGCTTGCTGACTCTTAGTTACTGGCAGGTCATAGTTTTGACTGTGAAATGCTTTTTGCCATTTAGAACCGTTTGGAGCAAACTGAAACGCTTGCATGATAGCTGCTTGTACTGCTGGCTTATATGTTCCTATGTTAGGAAACTTTTCTAGCATACGATAGCTTTTTGCCCACTCGGGATAAACTGCTATCTGCTGGTCTAGTGATGCTGCTTTGAATTCATCAGCAGTCATGCCCGCCATTGGGAAATGACTCTTGTGTATCTGCGTAGCACCGTAGTGATTTCCACTAGGTGATACTGCTGTTGATTTGAAATTGGATTCTGTCTTAACAATAGCACGCAGCGCCTTTGGTGATATACCTAAGTCCTTGGCAGCTCTAGCAATAGCTGCTTGTACAACGTCTGGTCGTTGCTTGGGCATCGGAGGTGCGTTGCGTCTTGCTACTTCGGTGTTACCGTCGCCACGTCCTGAGCTTTGTGCTGCTTTTGCTGTAGACGATGCTACTACAGCATCCATTGCGTCTCTTGCGTCTTGCGGGTAAGTGTCTTTCTTCTTGAACGGGTTCCACCAGTCTTCGTTTATTAGTTCATTTATTTTCATTTTAGCTTTACCTTACCTCGGGAAAATACAAACGCAAACAGTTTAGCTAGACCCCCTGCTTTTTTAATTGCCTTGCTACTCATAGCATAACCTTTGGCTAGCATATTGTAAGCAGATCGATCTTTGTATACAAAATATTTTATGTTGAACTTGTCAGCGTAGTCTCTTGCTATCTCTTCTGCTTTGATCAAATGACTTGCTGGCTTGCCGTTTTCCGTTGGCATATTGAAATGTATTTCTTTTATGTATTTGTGCCAGTCATCAACAAATTGACTCTTAAAATACATTCTATGCTCTGCTTCGTCTATAAACGACATACCGCTAGGAGTTTGCGAAGCTGTTTTCGCTGGTTCTAATTTTTTGGTTTTTTTGTCGTACGTACCGTAAACAAATGCTTGGCTGTACTTTGCTCCACGTATCTGTCTCATTTTGTTTACGTCAAGAACCATAGTTACTCCACCGTCCTTCATGCTTCGTTGATATACGTTGTTCTTGCCTCGACCTAGACTGATAAAGCCTTCATAGTTTGCGAAGCGTGGGTCAAAGTCGTTACCTTTGGTATGGAAGTTGGTCATTAAGAAGTTAGCTTTAGCAATGATTGTAAATGCGTCATGGTCAGTAGTGCGAAGTGCCCACTGCCCTATGTTACTGCGGCTTTGTCCAACTTGTCTTTGCTTTTGTAGCGGAGTTAATTCTTTAGGTTCAGCTGGCTCTATGTTTCTTGACTTATACGTAGCGTCATCAACGAATTCGCCCTCATCGTCAAACTGTATGCCACTTAGTCCTGGTATGTTATTCAAATCGTTTATCTGCTGTATTATTTTCTTAGCTTCGTCGCGGTTGTCTTCGCTTACGATATCTTTAATTCGCATTTGTCATACCTTGTTTAAAAACTTCTGCTTCTTTGGTTCTGCGTTTTACTAGACCGCTTAACACTTTACCGCCGGCTTTGCGATATTGAGGTATCTTAGCTAATATAGTTGCGTCGTCCCTTGTGCCGTTAGCTGTAAGTTGGTTTATGCTACCAATGTTATAGGCAAAACTAATTAGTGCTGCTACTTGTTTACTGCTCCAATTGTAGTTGCCTTTTTTCATAATACCTAGCACGTTTTGTTGAGCTTGTTTCATTTCTTGTTTAAGCCTGCGCATAGCTTCCGGCTTATCGATCACTTCATTTTTGCTTTTTGCCTTTGAACCGTACCCGATTGAATACTGCTTATAATCCCAGTATGCTTTAGAATAATAACCTTCAAACTCTTTTATCAAAGTCGCTGCTATGTCTATTGCGTCGCCTGACACATCATTAGACTTACTTACTAGATCTAAGCCTACCGACGGATCACCGAAAAATCCCACTTGACTATCAGGATCAAGTGTTTTTACAGAAGCAACACCGAGTGCGTTGCGTGTGTCAGGCCCTACTATGCCATCAACTTGTAAGTTATTGTCTGTTTGGAATTTGCGCACTGCTGCTTCGGTTCGAGGACCGTACTTGCCATCAACGCCCGTTGGGCCTACATCATATCCCTTGCGCTGTAGCGCAGTTTGTACTTTTTTAACTGCGCTAGCTTCGTTAGGATTATAACTGCCCGTATTCTTAAGCAAAGGTGATTCATTTACTAGCTCACGTATCTTCATTACCTTATCCTGTATTGGTTTCCGACGGGCCGTTTTCGTTGCCGTACTGCTGACTTTTTAATTTGCCTTTAACCGGAACACGCTTGCCGTCAGCGTTTAGATAAGTTTTAGGCTTGCCTTTTGATGTGCGAGACACAAGTCCCTGTGACTTACAGCTGGCTAAGTCGCTTGCTCCCATCTTAGACGGAGGAGTGTCGTTACAGTATGCTTTGTCTGTCTTTTCAATAATATCACGTATTTTCATAATATTATTTATCTGTACTTGTCTGCTGCACTTGAACTTGATTCGTGATCCGGACATAATTTAAACGTTAACGCAGTTCTCGGACCACGTGTAGTGTTTAACGATACGACTCCAGTCTTTTCGTGATATTCGATCTTAGTGATCTTGGCACGCTCGTTATTCTTGCCAACTAGTATTTCTTGGCCTAATTCTAAATCTAGGGAAAGTTTTTTAAGAGTCATAAGTTTGTCCTCCTTGTGCTCTATAGGTATTTAGCGTTGAGAAAATGGTTGACATCTAAAATAGTGATGCTATAGTAAATACAGTTAGCAAATACACAAAGAGGACTACACATGTTTACCATTGGAATTTTTGAACTTTCGCTTTTTGTTATTCTAATTGCTGTTGGCTACTTTGTTGGCCGATCAGAAGGTCGTAAATCAGGCATCGAAGATGCTGTGATGCGACTAGTTGAAAGCAATTTCCTCAAGTACCGCGAAGGCATCGACGGTGGTCTTGAGTTTGTTACTCATACAGAAAAGTAAGTAGCTAAATAGTTACATACAGGAGTATGTAATGAAAGCTACAGACATAGTACGTTCAGTACTTGACGTTATTGATCGCTTAGAAACGCAGGAAGAGCAGCCGACAGAAGTCGAAGCTGCTTCTCCTTGTGACGCAGAGCCAAGTCGATTTAAACAGATATTTTCTCTGCTTAATGATCCTAATAGAGGTTATGACAATTCTCCAGACGAACACGTTGCGCCGGTATCAGCAGTAACAGTTCACGCTGGCGGTGGGGTCAACGGACCTAAGCACTCAGCTGACATTAGAGTAAAAGACCCAGGAGCATACAATGGCAGCTAACGGTATCTCAACACTGGCAAACAAAAAACTAAGACAAGAAGCAAAACTCGCACAAGCTAACGCAGACAGAGCAGCTCGTAATGTAGTTGAACCAGGACGCTACACAGACGTCACAGCAGACATTAACCAACTACCTACCAAGTACGACACAGACAATAGCCTAATAGACAATGCTAACACCGGTGGACTAAAAATCGGTAGGCCGTGGGCAACATAATATGCCTAACCTAAATCCAAACTCAACCAACTATGTTCATAGCTCGGAGCCAAACACCAACGACTTGGTTCAAGCTATGGACTACAACGCTGCTGGCGAACCTATTATTAGAACACTTGCTGATCAATATAGCTGGACTATCAATATCAGTAACGGGTCAATCGACGGCGTTGGTTATATAGAAAAGTTTGGGATGAATATTGATGTAGATAGCAATAAAGAAACTATCTGGGACGGTGGTGGCATTTACAGTTACATTAGTTCTGCCGAAACTGTTGCGGCTACTAGTTCAAGCGGCAGCGACAGCGCTGCTGGCACAGGAGCAAGAACTATTGAAGTACAAGGTTTAGACGCAAATTACAATGTTGTTACTGAAATATTAACTGTGGGCGGTGGTGCCGGAAGTCAAACGTTTATAAGAATATTTCGTGTTAAGATTGTAACTGCTGGATCAGATCAAGTTAACGCAGGAACACTAAACATTACTTCGTCTAGCACAAGTACAGTGCTTGCTCAAATAGGCATCGACGGTACCGGCTCTAATGCTGCTGGGCGTGGACAAACATTTATGGCGCTGTACACAGTACCGGCTGGAAAAACTGCGTATTTAACACAATGGACTGTAGGCTGTGGTAAACAAAACACAGACGCTGTTGCTACGTTTATGTCTCGTTCGTTCGGCGGTGGATGGAACGCAAAAGACATCATCACAGTAAGTGCTACAACGTATGCTAAAGATTATAAAATACCGTTGATGTTTACTGAAAAAACTGACCTCGAGGTTCGAGCATACTCCAGCACTAACAATAGTCTTGTAAGCAGCTCATTTAATTTACTGCTCGTTGATAATACCTAAAATCTTATAAATACAAATACAAACTGTGGTCAACCCGCAATGTAAGGAGGTTGGAGGGACAGGATCCCCGTGAGGAGAGAGCTATGGCTGTAGGTCGCATATCAGGACCGTTATTAAAAGCTAACCTAGAGAGAAACGGTATTGACCTAGCAGTTGAAACTGATCTTCTTTATGTTGACGTTACAAACAACCGCATTGGTATTAACAAAAGCTCTCCGATGTGCGATCTTGATGTCAATGGTACTATTTGTTCAGACCGTATCAACACTGACTTTTTAACTGTACAGAACAACTATAACCTAGGCAACGTTAATATTACAACCACTGTCGGCGACCTCGAACTTTCTGGCGCTACTGGCACAGATAGGACAAAGGTGGTAGGTGACTTAGAGGTAACCGGTAACATTATCGGCTTAAACTTTAACGATGTGTTTACTATTATAGATGATACCAGTACTGCTACTAATGTTGAACTAGGACAAACTCTACACTTTCAGAGCAACGACGATATAGATGTTATTGCCGGAAGCGACTCTACTGACAGCCAAGTAACGTTTAGTGTTACAAGTACACTTGACTCGATTACTAGTCGAGGCAATACAACTACAAACAGTATTACAGCTAACGACTTAACGTCAACCGGCGCAGTTTACACTTCTACAATCGACAGCAGCGACTCTAGTGCGATTACCGTTACCCCTAAGATGGTTTTTAGCAGTGACGCAACTGTTGAAAATACGCTGACTGTTGGTAACGACGTTTACATCACCGGCAGTACTATATCAACTGGTGATGTAACAGCAGTACGCTTCTTCGGTGACGGTAGAGGGCTTACTGGTCTTGTTGCTACATACGACAGCTTAACTGACACAAACACCGCTGGCAGAACAACTGGCTCACTTACACGGTTCGACGGCGCAAACTATATCCCAACTCAGACTGTTGAAGACGCAAGTGGTAACATTACTGTGTCGGGGCAAATCAATGTAAGCACTATTGATACAACAGACAGCTCTGCTGTTACTGTTGTTCCTGCTGCTACATTTAACTCTGATGTTACTGTTGAAAATGACATTAACTTAACTAACAATTTAGAAGTTAACAATATTCAGCAAACCAGCGCTAACCAAGAAACACTAAGCACTACCGCAGCGCAGACTATTACTCAGTTCGACGGCAGTGTGTTTAGCTCAGGCAAGCTAATTGTACAAGTAAGAGACAACGTGACAAGCGAAGTACAGGTTTGTCAGATATCAATTATTCACGATACTGTTACAGCATCAACAACTGAGTACTCAAACTTATTCACTGGCGCTAATTCGCTAGCATCATTTACTGCGACTATTCGAGGCGCAGACGTTCACCTAGATGCTGCTGGAGCATCTGCTAATTCCACAACCTATAAAGTGCTAAAAACACTAATTAGGTTCTTATAAATACATACAACTTAGGAAACCACTATGGCGAGTAAAAAATTTGTAGTTAAAAACGGGTTGCGATCAGACGGTAATGTATTGATCAATAAGTCGATTGATAACAATACCGACGAGCTTCAAGTAGCCGGTAGTGTATCCGTTTCTGATCAGGTTAAGTCTACACTAGCAACAGGCACAGCGCCTATGATTATTGCTTCAACAACTGCTGTTTCAAATCTAAACGCTGACTTGCTAGACGGTGAGCACGGTGCTTATTATCTTGACGGTGCGAACTTTACTGGCACATTGCCAAACAACTATGTTACACTAGGAACTGATACCGCAGGTAACTATGTTGCTACTATTGCGGGAACAGCTAACGAAGTAGAAGTAACAGGCAGTGGGTCTGAGACCGCCGCAGTTACTATCGGCTTACCGGATGATGTAACAATTGGCAATGAGCTTACTGTTACTACTGCGCTGTTTACACCAATAATTGATACTACTTATTCGAGTGCTATTACTATTGTACCTGAGGCGACATTCAATTCAAACGTAACAGTTGAAAACAGTTTAACAGTTGGTAATGATGTTGCTATTACAGGTAGCACTGTGTCCACTGGCGATGTAACTGCGGCACGTTTCTTTGGTGATGGTAGAGGCCTTACTGGTCTTGTTGCTACGTACGACGGCTTAACTGACACAAACACCGCTGGTAGAACCACTGGGTCATTAAATAGATTCGACGGATCAGCTTATGTGCCGACTGCAATGACTGAAGATGCTAGCGGTAATGTTACTGTTAGCGGACAGTTAAATGTAAGCACTGTTGATACCACTGATTCAAGTGCTATTACTGTAGTACCGAGTGCTACGTTTAATTCAGATGTTACTGTTGAGAACACACTTACTGTAGGTAACGATGTTAGTATTACAGGTAGCACTGTATCCACAGGCGATATAACTGCGGCACGTTTCTTTGGTGACGGTTCTAACTTAACAGGGTTAACTGCTACATATAACCAACTAACTGACACAGACACAACAGGTAGAACAACTGGCTCATTAAATAGATTCAACGGATCGACGTATGTTCCAACTACAATGACCGAAGATGCTAGTGGCAATGTTATCACCACTGGCGATGTAACATTTACCGGTGATAACAACGGCATGGTATGGAATAAGTCTGATAACGCATTAGACTTCGAGCGTGGCGACGGCACAATAGGGCAACAGATACGTTTTAGAGGCGATGACGCTTCTGGTTTTGATTCTTCCATTTATGTATCTCCTACCAATAGTGAAATGATTGTATCCTCTAGCAACACTGTTAGAGTGTATGCTGGCAATAACTTTTTAGTACAAAAACCAAGTGCCGCTGAGACTATGATTAACGCAGCCGCTGACGGCAGCGTAAGTCTTTACTACGATGGTAGCAAGAAGCTCGAGACTGTTACCGACGGTGTTGAAATCACTAGTACACTTTACACATCAAACATTGATACAACTGATAGTTCTGCTATTACTGTTACTCCAATTGTTAACTTTGATTCTGACGTTAACGTTGGAAACAACTTAATTGTCGACGGTTACATTGGCGGTCCTGCTACGATGGTTATTGATCCATCGGCAATCGGCGATGATACTGGTGAAGTAATTATTGCCGGTAACTTGACTGTACAAGGTAACACTACGCAAGTTGATTCTAATGTTGTAAACATTGGTGATGCGTTCATTACTCTTAACTCAGACGAAACTAGCACGCCTAGCCAAAACGCTGGCATTGAAGTTGAGCGTGGTACTAGTACTAATGTTGCCTTACGTTGGAACGAAACTACTGACAAGTGGGAAATTACCACAGACGGTTCTGCGTACAACGCTATTTCAACAGTAGACGCTACGGTAACATCACTTACCGGTACTGCTAACGAAGTAGAAGTTGACGTTAGCACAGGTGATGTTACTGTTGGCTTGCCAAATGACGTTACAATAGGTAATGAACTAACTGTCACAACTGGCTTGTTTACTCCGCTTATTGACACAGCAGACAGCTCTGCTCTTACTGTAACTCCAGCAACAGTATTTTCATCCGACATTACTGTTGAAAACGACATTGTTGCTAACAATAAGATCACAGTCAGTGGCAACGTAGTTGCTAACGCTAACGTTGTAGTATCCGACGAAGTACAATTTACTGGGCATTCTAATGCTTCGTCTACATTGACTACAACTGCTACAACGCAGGTAGCACTACATAACCTAAGTATTTCTGCTTACGCAGGCGCTGAAGTATTCATTACCGCAGTACAAGGCAACGTGAGACATATTACAAAACTATTAATTACACACGACGCATCAGATGCTTATGCAACTGAGTACGGTGAAATATTATCTGGCGCTTCTTTAGCGACATACGATGTGGATCTAAGCGGCGGAAACATTAGACTTTTAACTACGCCAGCGAGTGCTACTAGTACAAAGTTTAATGTTAGCGTGGTTCAATTGTACAACTAAATACATAAAATTACAGCCTAACTGGGGATAGTGAACCGTGGCAAACAACAAAAACTTCGTAGTCAAGAATGGCTTAATCGTAGGAACCGATGCGACAATTGGTTCTACTTTATATGTATCAACCGTAGACACAACAGACAGTTCTGCTATTACTGTTGTACCAAGTACTACGTTTAATTCAGATGTAAGTATAGAAAACGATCTGCGTGTAACTAACGCTATTGAGAACGCCAGCGGCAACACAATATTGCCAGCTATACTTGGCGATGCTGATCAAGTACTGTCTGTTAATAGCGCAGGCAATGGCGCTATTTGGAAAAGCATTAGTGATATCTTCGGTGGTGGTATTGATAACGTAGTCGACGATACCACGCCACAACTAGGTGGCAACTTAGATCTTAACTCACATGACATTACCGGTACTGGTAATATTAGCATCACCGGCAACATTACTGCTTCGGGTAGTTTGTTTGTTCCTACTATAGACACAGCAGATAGCTCAGCTATTACTGTTGTACCAAGCGCTACATTCAATTCGGATGTAACTGTTGAGAATACTCTTTACTCTACTGCTGCGTTTATTGACAATCTCGGCGTACCTGATGCGTTGTATGTTGATTTTATAAAACCTAGGCCCGAAACAGGCAATGACATTACTATCTCTGGCGAAGTATCGTTTAGCGGAAAAGTAAACGCTAATATATTCGACACTACTGACTCAAGTGCTATTGTATTTACTCCAGCTATTGAGTTTGAGTCAGATGTTAGAGTGCAAAATAATTTAGTTGTTGAAAACCAAGTAGATGCTGCGAGATTTAAAGGCGACGGTAGCTTACTAACTAATTTACAAACCAGCTTATTTGATCTAACTGACACAGACGTTGCTGGGCAAGGAACCAGCACTCTACTCAAGTACGACGGTTTAAAATATGTTCCGACTAGTTTAACAGAAAATTCAAGCGGTGACGTTACCGCTAACAGCAAAGTAAAAATAAACTACTCTAGCACAACCGAGCCTGCTCTAGCAATTGAATCTACAGACAGTACTTCAAATGCTTCGCCCGAACTCGAGCTTTACAAAAACTCTACATCAGCCGACGGACATTACCTAGGTCAAATTAAATTCGCTGGTGAGAACGATACCGGCGGTAAAGTAAACTACGCTAAGATTACAGGTAAAATACTTGACAATACCAACGGCACTGAAGACGGCATACTTGAGTTTGCTTTCCAAAAAGCAGGGTCGCAAAACATTTCCGCTCGCTTTAGAAGCGACGGGTTACAGTTAATCAATGGTACTAATTTTACAGTCAACGGAACAACTACGCTTCAAGATACAGTTACTGTTAACGCTAATATTGTTATTACTGGTACAGTAGACGGACG
>Ga0115572_10001562_pt1 | contig 18566 bp, 13 predicted proteins | sample COGITO_mtgs_1206_FD_88681 | JGI IMG/M metagenome (GOLD analysis project Ga0115572, IMG submission 88681) | Pelagic marine microbial communities from North Sea - COGITO_mtgs_120607 | ecosystem: Environmental > Aquatic > Marine > Epipelagic | place: Germany:Helgoland, sampling site Kabeltonne... | reverse complement strand
TTTATAGACTGCGGTGCTAATGTTGCCATCCATTATTTTTCCAGTTCAGATTCAGCTACACAGCTGGAGAAATTGGCAACAAGTAAAGGTCAAAAAGCCATTGCAATAAATGGCGATTTAACAAATGAAGATGAGGCAACTAGTTTGGTTAAAAAAACTATAGATGCCTTAGGTGGTTTGGATATACTAATCAATAACGCTGGCTCATTAGTGGCACGTAATACGTTAAGTGAAATACAAACTGATTTTTGGCATAAAGTAATGGATATCAATCTTACGTCAATGCTGTTTGTCACAAAAGCTGCTGTTCCTTATTTAGCAAAAAACGATAATAGTAGTATTGTAAATCTAGCTTCACTTGCGGGTCGTAAAGGAGGACATGCAGGTTCGCTAGCTTACGCTACCAGTAAAGGGGCTATTTTGACCTTTACAAGAGCTTTATCTTCTGAGTTAGGTAATAAAGGGATAAGGGTAAATGCAGTTGCTCCAGGACTTATTTTAGGAACTTCATTTCATGATACACATACTACAAAAGAATCTGCGGCAGCTACAACGGTAAATATTCCAATTAAACGAGCCGGAAATGCGGCAGATGTAGCCCGAGCAGTTTTATATTTAGCATCTGAGTATGACGGATTTATTACTGGTGCTACTTTAGATATTAATGGAGGGGTGTATAATATGTAAATTATAATTAATGGTGAAAGTAGAATTGTATAAATAAAGTTTAAGAATACGTAAGAAAAGTAATATCTAGTAAAAACATAAAAAATAAAATCAAAGAAAAAATGATATCATTCGGATCAAGTAAAGAGTTTAATTTTGGAAAAGACATCCAGTGGGATGAAGTGGGCGACGGGGTTCGCAGGCAAATCATGGCCTATGACGATACCATTATGCTGGTAAATGTTGAATTTAAAAAAGGCGGTATTGGCCAAATGCACAAGCATTATCACGCGCAAGTAACACAAGTGGTAAGTGGTTCTTTTAAAGTTACTATTGGAGATGAAACAAAGGTTTTAAACGGAGGAGATGCCTTTTATATCCCACCAAATGTACTGCACGGAGCCATATGCTTAGAAGATGGTATTCTTATCGATGTGTTCAGTCCAATACGTGAAGATTTCATGGAATGACAATTTTTTTAACAAAAAATAGGATATTACTATTTAATACTTATATTTGGTTATCCAAACTGGTTATCCAAATTGGGCAACCAATCGGAGTTTATAATAATAAAAAAAAGGACAGATGTACGTCTATCCTTTTTAAACATACTTCTAGAGGGAAGTAATAACGCTGCTTAAGAGAAGCAACTTACAAATATACATAATTTTGCTCTATAGAGTAGTTTATTTTTTGTTTCACTTTTCTTATGTGGTCTTTGTTAACACTAAATTAAACACATATGAAAAAAAGCAATTTTTTTTTACTATTGGCACTGTTTGCCACAACTGTTCTAAGTGCACAAAGCGTGCTCAAAGGAACAGTTAAGGGCGCTGACGGTCAGCCTATTCCTGGAGCCAATATTTTGGTTCAAGGAACAAGCAGTGGAACAACCACCGATTTTGATGGGAACTTTTCCATCTCGGTTTCTTCTGGAGATGTTCTTACCATTTCCTACATAGGATATGCATCGCAGAGTATCACAATTTCAAATCAATCTAACTTAGATGTAGTTTTAGAGGCAGACGCCTCTGAGCTTGACGAGGTTGTTTTAGTAGGGTATGGTACTCGAAAAAAGTCACAATTAACAGGTGCTATCAGTAGCATTGGTGGTGCTGATGTCGCAGCTGTTCAAACTACACGTGTTGATGAAGCATTAGCAGGTAAACTACCAGGAGTTTTGATTCAAAACCAAGACGGTTCACCTGGAGCAGATCCTAAAATTCAAATTAGAGCAGCTTCTTCAATTACAGGAGATTCAAATCCATTGATTGTTGTGGATGGTTACCCTATTTCAGGAAGTTTAGCCACCGTTAATCCAAACGATATCGAGTCTTTAGAAGTCTTAAAAGATGCTGCTTCTGCGGCAATTTATGGTTCTAGAGCAGCAAGTGGGGTAATTATGATTACAACTAAGCAGGGTAAAGCAGGTAAAACAAGCTTTAATTACAATACCTATATAAGCACTTCAACGAAGTATGTTGATAATATTTTAAAATCTGGTCCAGAATGGGCAGCTCATGCTAGATCTGAAATTGCTGCAGGGAATTGGGATCTTACACAAATTGACCCAGCTTTTGTTGAGTTTAGATTAAATGCTTACGAAAACTCTCCAGGTGCTATAAGTCCAGAAGATTGGTTATTCCAAAACGCTACTACTGTAAGTCATGACTTTAGCATGACTGGAGGTAGTGAAGACACAAAGTATTTCGCTTCCATAGGCTACCAAAATGCAGAAGGAGTTGTAATCACGCAGGGTTTTGAGAGATTAAATGCACGTTTGAATATCAATTCTCAATTGGGTGATAAGTTTAAAGCTGGACTTAGCTTTAACGGATTTACCTCCAAACGAGACATTTTGGGGCACGACATGCGCGACCTTCTTAGAGCTTACGGGGTACATCCAGTATATCACACAGCAGAGTCTATTGCTTTTGTTCAAGGCTTAGATGCCGATGCACAAGCATTGGGAAAATCAGCTTTTGATAATGGCTACCGTGGTTCGGGATATGAAGCAAGCAGTATTTATGATTTAGAGCCTGGAATGGCAGCGCAAGATTGGCACTATGGTAGAGTTAACAACGGTATTGGTGGTTCTGGTGACGCTGGACCTGCTGCAAAACTTGACAATACTGAGCGTTGGGAAAAAACCTTTTTTGGTAACGTAAGTTCATACTTAGAGTATGCAATTACAGATGATTTAAACATCAAAACAGTACTTGGTGGTGATCTTCGAGACACCCAGTTTTATGAGCACCGTTTACTTGGATATGACTCTAGAGCAAGGGATTCTCAAACCTATATGGATCAAACAGACTTAAAAGTTTCTACTGTTTTAAGTGAAACTACGTTGAATTATGCCACACAAATTGGCAATCACGATATTGCTGCTGTTGTAGGTGTTGAGTATCAAACCACTAATTTGATTGGTACTGCCCTTGAAGGCTCTAACATTCCAGACGAAGCAATCCTTAACTATAACCTTCTAGATCCAGCAAGTATTATTGTTACTGAGCGAAAGGAAACCAGAACTAGAGAAAGTGTATTCGGGCGTATTAATTATGCGTACGCAAATAAATATTTATTCTCTGCTTCTTTAAGAAGAGATGGCGACTCTCGTTTTGGAAAGAATAAACGTTACGCTAGCTTCCCTTCTCTATCAGTTGGTTGGAATCTGCATAATGAAGAGTTTTTGCAAGAAAACGAAACAATCAGTCAGTTGAAACTAAGATATAGTACTGGTTCAATTGGTACTACAGCATTCTTGGGATCATACGATGCACTAAGCTTATTGAGTCCATCAACTACAATTTTTGGAACAGGATATTTAATTCCATCAAATTCAGATAACCCTGACTTAACTTGGCAGACCAACACAGAGACAAACTTTGGTGTTGACTTAGGTGTTTTAAACAATCGTTACACATTGGGAATTGATTACTACACATCTGACATTGAAGACATCTTGATTAGTCAAGCTCAGTCCGAAGTTTTAGGAAACCCTAGTTCAATTCTTAACGTCGGTGATGTTCAGAGTTCTGGTCTTGAATTCCAATTGAATGCAAACATGATTAATTCAGCTGATTTCTCTTGGAGCTTTAACGCAAACTTATCTACAGTTGAAACAGAAATCACAGATTTAGGTGGTTTGAGTGAATTGCCACAAACGGTTTTTGGACAAAGCGGTCGAGGAGCTGTATTTAGAAATTACGTAGGTGGTCAGATTGGTGAAATGTGGGGCTTAGAAACCATTGGTGCTGTTGAGATGAAATACCTCGAAGACGGGACACGTCACCCGAATAACCAGAGCGGTGAGTCTTACGTTGTTGACCAAAACGGGGATGGCGTAATTGACAGAACCAAAACGGTTGCTGAAGGGGGTGATTTAGTAAAAATTGGTCAAAACACTCCTGATTTCTATTGGGGGATGTCACATAATTTTAACTATAAAAACTTTGATATGTCATTTCAATTGCAAGGTTCACATGGTGGTGAGGTGTATAACATAGACCCTCTTTATTACGGATCTCAATGGGGTGGTCGTTTAGTAGATAGTTTTGATGCTGATGGCGATAAAATTTCGGATCATAATGGTCAACATTATGAGCGCAATAGAAATCAAACAGATGCCATGATTCAAGATGCTTCTTACATAGCGCTTCGCAACCTAACTGTTGGATATACTTTTGATGCTGATCTTACAACCAAACTTGGATTATCATCTGTAAGAGCATATGTTGCGGCTACAAATCTGTTTTACTTAATGGCGGATAATTACACCTCTTACAATCCTGAAGGTGTAAAAACAACATCTGGTGACTATTTAGGCCCAACAACTTACGGTGCTCAAGTAGGTGCAAGTCCGATTGTCAGAAGTTTCACTTTAGGATTGAATGTTAATTTTTAATACAATAGAGATGAAAAGAATATATTTATTACTTACAGGAATACTTGTTTTGGGTACGGCCTGTAACAATGATTTAGATCAATTTCCGTCCAATATTGCTAGTTCGGAGACTTTGACTGATTTTGCCGGCGTTTTAAATGCCGCATATTTCTATCAACTAGGTGCTGTTACTCCAATGGCTGTAATGGGCGAGTTTAGGTCAGACAATGCATTTATGGCTGAATCACCTTATACTTCGTTTGACACGTTTGACAATGATCTACCGACCATGGAAGATCAGTTTTTTGGGCCTTTTTATACAGCTCTTTACAAGTCTATTTTAAGCGCAAACAATGTAATTGAAAATTCTGCAAACACTACCGAGGTTGGTGAAGCTAAATTTTTAAGAGCATTATCTTACTTCAAACTTGTACAAGTTTTTGGCGATGTAACAATTAATTTATCTGCTTCGCCAAGCCTTACAGATACTTCAACCTTGGTAAAAAAGCCCGTAGCTGAGGTTTATAGTTCAGTTATTATTCCAGATTTGACTGATGCCATGGGGGTTTTAGGGGCGTCTATTGTAAATGGGAGAGCTTCTAAATACGCTGCCCAAGGATTACTTGGCAAAGTATACGTCACTATGGGTGATTATGCTAGTGCTGAGTCTCATCTTGCTGCCGTTATTAACGGCGCACCAGCAGCAGGTATTAGTCTTAAATCAACTTTTGCTGATGTTTTTGGCGCTGACAATGATTTGAATTCTGAAATTATATTTGCTAATCAAATTTCTAGTGCAATTGGTGACGAATACGATTTTGGTTCTGATTTTTGGAACTGGTTTGTAGGCGACGATTCTAAATCTGACTTTCCAGTAGATGCAGATTTAGTAGCTGCTTTTGATACTGGAGACTTGAGAAAAGCAGTGACGCTTAATGTAGATGGAAAAACAGCTATTAAGTTTCCCAAGGATGGCGGACTTGGTGGCGACCACGATTGGATTGAACTTCGTTTAGCGGATGTTATCCTTTTGTATGCTGAAACATTAAACGCTAATGATAACGCTAGTGGTGCTGAATCTGATACTATTTTGGCATTGCTTGATGATATAAGAACACGAGCAGGGTTATCAAGTTTAGTTGGCACAGCGACTACACAGGGTGCAGTAAAGCAAGCTATTCTTGATGAAAGAAGATTAGAGTTGGCTTTTGAAGGGCAACGTTGGTTTGATTTGGTTAGAACAGGCACAATAAATGCCGAAATGGGACAAACGATAAGTTCAGAATACCATTTGTTCCCAATTCCAATTTCAGAGATACTTGCTAGTGGTGGCGTTATTACACAAAACCCTGGATATTAATTTTATTTATTAGTGATTTTAGTTGACTGCCCCATTTTTCTGGCAGTCAACTATTTTAATTTTTGACATAAATTTCATTTTGGTACGTCTTCATTTTTCTCTTGTTTTTTTGTTGTTTTTTGCTTGTCATAAAGATGAGCATACCAATTCTGAAGATACTGAAGTTGAACAAGCTGATATTTGGTATAAATTACCAGATATTAATCTGACGAATTGGAAAGTAACACTTCCAATAGGAAACCCAACTTCGATAAAACCACCCGAAATCTTGGGTTATGCAACCAATGATGTGTTAAAACCCTATATGTATAACGATTCTATCGAAGGTGCTCTTGTGTTTTATACCAAACCTGGGACAAGCACACCTAATTCTAGTTATTCAAGAACAGAACTACGCGAACAGATGGTTTCAGGTTCAGATTACGTTAATTGGACTTTTAAGCAAGGGGCTAGAATAAAAGGGCGTTTACGATTGGATGAAATTTCAAATGATAGCAGTGGCAACCCATATCGTACTATTGTTATGCAAATTCACGGTCGGTTAACTGACACCCAACGTGATTTGTTAGGTCAAAAAGACAACAATGCGCCTCCCATTATGAAAATATATTGGGCAAATGGTTATGTTCGTCTTAAGTCCAAGGTTTTGAAAAACCCTAACGCAGTTGAGCCAGAAATTCTTCACACTTCTGCTTGGGGAGATGATGATGGATATACATTTCCAGTTGAAGTTGGTTATGACCCTTTTACTCTTGAAATTATTGCAAGCGAGGGTCGAATGGAGGTAATATTGAATGATACTTACAGCCGTGTGTATCAAGGAACAGATATGGAAAAATGGTCTGTTTTTGAGAATTATTTTAAGGCAGGCAACTATTTTCAAACTAAAGACGAGAATGTATTTTCACGTTTAAAATATTACATGCTTGAAGTTATGCATTAAAAAGCTTTTAATTATAAGTTTGAATTCATAAGTTTACGAATATAAATTTGGTTAACCAATTTAAGTATGAAAATAGAAATAAAAGGAGTAAACGGCTTAGACAATAAAGAAAAGCTCATTATTTCTGAAATTAAATCACTGATTAACCTAAAGAACATGGAGCCTGGCGAAAAACTTCCGTCAGAACGTTTGCTAGCAGACCGCCTTAAAGTAAGCAGAGGAAGTATTCGAAATGCTATTCAAAAACTGGAGCAATACGGTTTATTAAAATCAATGCCGCAGAGCGGAACGTTTGTTTCTGACTTAGAGCGCACTGCCTTAAATGGTATTATCGATCAGATTTTAACACTTCCAACACCTGATTTTAAATCGTTGGTTGAAACACGAATTTTCCTAGAATTAAAGATTGTAAAGTTTGCAGCAGCACGCCGCACAGAGGAAGACCTTTCAGAAATTGAGGAAGTACTAGAAAAATATAAATTTAAAGTACTTGCAGGGGAAGACGCGGTAGCTGAAGATTTACTTTTTCACCTTTCTATTGCAAAAGCTAGCCATAATCCTTCTTTAAACCGATTGATGCTGTCCATTACACCGCAGATCATCACGGATTTTGAAAAATATCACGTATGTAAAAGTAATACTGCTTTAAATGCAATTGATGAACATCAAGCTATTGTAGATGCAATTAGGTCTAAAGATCCTAGTAGGGCAGAAGAGAAAATGAAAGAACACTTTAGTGTTTTGTATCAGTATTGCTACGAAACAAATTAACACAATTAATGCCTTAAATTAAACTTAAATTAATTCTTCTGGTAACTCGCTTACCACCCTTAGATTTACGTTTATTAAATAATATAACGATATGAAAATGCACGGATTACGTTGGTGGATAATAATACTAATCTTTATAGCAACTGTAATTAATTACATAGACAGGACTGCCTTTGCTTTGCTGTGGCCTGAAATGGGTAAAGATTTAGGCATGGACAACGCAGATTATGCACTCATGCTAAATGTATTTATGCTGACTTACGCCGCAAGTAAGTTTTTATCAGGTAGGTTATACGATAAAATAGGTACGCGGATTGGTTTTGTATTGTCTATTGTTGTTTGGTCTTTCGCCGCAGCAGCCCATGCTGTTGCTAGAGGCATTATTACGCTTTCTGTAGTTCGTGGTCTTCTTGGACTTGGTGAAGCAGGTCTGTGGCCAGGTGCTGTTAAAAGTAATGGAGAGTGGTTTCCAGTGAAGCAGCGTGCACTAGCACAAGGAATTTTTAATGCTGGAGCTTCCATTGGGAATGTTGTAGCACCTATCATTATTGTATATCTATATGCTCAGTTTGGTTGGAAATCAACGTATATCATATTAGGTGGATTGGGACTTATTTGGGTGCTTCCTTGGCTCTTGATTAATAAATCTAAACCCGAAACACATCCTTGGATTACAGAGAAAGAAAAGGAGTTGCTTCTAAACGACCGCATAGAAAATAATATCGTAATTGATGAAAATGCGAAAAGCTTAAGCGTCACTAAAATTTTAAGTTATAAGCAACCTTGGGGAATCTTACTTTGTAGGTTTTTCATAGAACCCATTTGGTGGTTTTTTGCTGGTTGGATGCCAATTTATCTAAATGCAAAATACGACTTAAGTATTGAAGAAATCGGAAATACCATGTGGATTTCATATCTCATGGCAGCCGCAGGCGGAATTTTGGGCGGCATATTTACAGAAGCCATTATAAAGCGCACTTCAACAGACTTTGGAAGAAAGGCAAGTATTGTTATTGGTAGCTTATTGATTGTAGTTGGTTTTGTTTCTATCATAACACTTGTTAGTGACACCAACTATTTGGCATTTATCTATTTGGCTGGTTTAGCACTATTTGGTTTTCAATTTGCTATTGGGAATATCCAAACGCTATCTAGCGACTTATTTAGAGGGCCGTCAGTAGGCACCCTAGCGGGACTAGCTGGAACTGTTGCTGCCTTTTCACCTATGCTAATGAATTGGTTTATTGGAAGAATAACAGAAGGGGGATCCTATACGCCCGCCTTTGTTGCCATTACAGCTTCTGTAATATTAGCCGTTTTTGCAGTATTCTTTTTGATACCAAAAGTGAAGCTAGTTGTTGCATCAAAAAATAATAACTAAAACGAATTATAATCTAAATAACATACAATGAGTAAAAATGAGGGTAAAATAGCCGTTGTAACTGGAGCTACTGGCGGTATCGGATTTCAAGTAGCTAAACGCCTTGGCGAAGACGGGTGCACGGTTATTCTTAACGGTATTGAAGACGATAAAGGAAAAGAAAGAGTAGCAGAACTCAACGCTGCTGGTATTACTGCTGAATACTACGGCTTTGACGTTACAGACGAAAATGCAGTCAATGAAAACATCAATAAAATTGGGCAGAAACACGGAAAAATTGATATCCTTGTGAATAATGCTGGGGGTCTTGGTGGTAGATCTCGCTTTGAAGAAATGACAACTGAATTTTTCCGATCTGTCATGGCATTAAACCTAGATTCAACCTTTTTTGTTTCAAGAGCCGCAATTCCTTTTCTAAAAAATGGCGAAAATGCAACGATTATAAACTACACCTCTAATGCAGGCTGGAACGCTGGTGGCCCTGGAGCAGGTATCTATGGCACCTCAAAAGCTGCTGTTCATGCCATTACACGAGCGTTAGCCAAGGACTTGGCTGAATACGGAATCCGTGTAAATGCAGTTTCTCCTGGTACTATAGATACGCCTTTCCATGCGCAGATTAAATCAACCAAGCCAGAGGTTTTTGCCTCTTGGAAAAACAACATCATGCTAGGCAGATTGGGCCAGCCCGAAGAAGTGGCAGCAGTTGTGTCATTTTTAGCGAGTGATGATGCTTCCTTCATGACAGCTGAAACGGTTCAAATTGGTGGCGGACAGGCTTTAGGAATATAATTGACTAAAATTTGAATTTTTTTGACCTACTGAATCATATTTGCTGAACTAAATTTGCATTAAATATTTATTAACAATCGACCAATATCTCTCATGAAAAAAGTAGTCACTTTTGGTGAAATTATGTTGCGCTTAGCGCCTCCTGGATTTTTACGCTTCTCTCAAACCAATTCATTTGATGTCATCTATGGCGGTGGCGAATCTAACGTTGCTGTTTCTTTGGCCAATTATGGCGTACCGGTGCGTTTTGTTTCTCGTATTCCCAATAACGATATTGGCGATTGTGCACTTATGGAAATGCGTAAACGCGGCGTTGAAACGGATTTTATGCTTCGTGGAGGCGACCGATTAGGAATTTATTTCTTAGAAACAGGTGCTGTAAGCCGTGGAAGTAAAGTGGTTTATGACCGCGCACATTCTGCTATATCTGAAATTCAGCCTGGAATGGTAGATTGGGATAAAGCTTTTGAAGGCGTAGAATGGTTCCATTGGACTGGGATTACACCTGCTATTTCACAATCTGCTGCAGACGCATGTTTGGAAGCAGTAAAAATTGCAAGTGAAAAGGGGATTACGATTTCAACAGATTTAAACTACCGTGCCAAGCTTTGGAAGTATTGCGATGACGCACATCGCGAATCCATTATGGCAGAACTAACATTATATTGTGATATTGTACTTGGAAACGAGGAAGACGCTGAGATGCACTTTGGCATCAAGCCAGATGGCATAACAGTACAAACACAAGGACATGATGTAAAGGCAGAAGCTTTTTTATCTGTTTGTAAGCAAATGATGGAGAAATTCCCAAAAGCCAAAAAAGTAATTACCACACTTCGGGGTTCTATTTCAGCTTCACACAATACTTGGGCAGGCGTATTATACGACGGAAAAACCATGTACGATACGACACAGTATCAAATCACGGATATTGTAGACCGTGTGGGTGGCGGTGACTCGTTTATGGGAGGACTTATCTATGGTCTATTAAAATACCCAGACAACGACCAGCACGCACTAGACTTTGCTGTAGCAGCATCTTGCTTAAAGCACACCATCAAAGGAGATGCAAACATTGTGACAGTTGCAGAGGTAGAAAAACTCATGGGTGGCGACGCATCAGGTCGTGTAGCCCGTTAAACCAATAGATATGGCACAGTTTACAAGAATAGAAGTAGCACAAACAATGAAAGAAAGCGGGATGGTACCGCTTTTCTTCCATCAAGATGCAGCAGTAGCAAAGAAGGTATTAAAAGCATGTTATGACGGCGGTGCGCGTTTAATGGAATTCACCAACAGAGGTGATTTTGCATTGGAGGTTTTCACTGAAATGACACAATATGCTATTAAGGAACTTCCAGGTATGATTATGGGTGTGGGTTCGGTAACAGACGCAGCAGCAGCTTCTGCTTATATGCTTAACGGGGCTAACTTTGTGGTAACTCCTGTGCTTAGAGAAGATATTGCTGTGGTGTGTAACCGCAGAAAAGTATTGTGGTCTCCGGGCTGCGGTTCACTTACCGAAATTGCTAAAGCAGAAGAACTCGGATGTGAAATCGTAAAGTTGTTTCCAGGAAGCACATACGGACCGGGCTTTGTAAAAGGGGTATTGGCACCACAGCCGTGGACAAATATTATGCCTACTGGAGGTGTAAGTCCAACCGAGGAAAACCTAAAAGGTTGGTTTGATGCGGGTGTTACTTGTGTGGGAATGGGCTCTAAAGTCATGGCTAAACATGCAGATGGTTCATTTGATTACGCTAAAATTGAAGCGCAAACACGCAATGCATTGAAAATTATCTCATCATTGCGTTAGTTTTTTGGCTTTACTTTGAGTTCCGTTTTACTATTCCAAATTTTTATAGATGACCCCAAAAAAGACACTTGGTGAATTTATTATTGATAACCAAAATCAATTTGAGTACTCAACTGGTGAGTTATCGCGTTTGCTCAACGCTATCCGACATAGCTGAAAATAAGCGTAGAGTTCTTAGACACCTCAAGACTGTAGTTGCCATAAAAATCGGTTAACGTGCCATTTGACGTGTCTTTTTCTATAATATTTACACCAATAATGGGTTGACCGTATTAATCTTGTACATGTCCATAGATTTGAACTTGAGCGTGAGATGAAAATGTTGAAACAAAGAAAAATATTGTGATTATCCGTAACATAAGTTTTTATTTAAAATTAGGGTCTATCAAATATAGAGTATATTTATAAAGCAAATAGTATTGCTGATTGTATATTTACCGAAATATTTTTATGAAAGCAGGAATCGTCGGTCTTCCCAACGTTGGTAAATCAACGCTTTTTAATTGCCTTTCGAATGCCAAAGCGCAAAGTGCCAATTTTCCATTTTGCACTATTGAGCCAAACATTGGAGTCGTCAATGTGCCAGACCCTCGACTTGAGCGTCTTGAATCGTTGGTAGACCCCGAACGTGTGATGCCAGCAACGGTGGAGATTGTCGATATCGCTGGTCTTGTCCGAGGGGCAAGCAAAGGAGAGGGGTTGGGAAATCAATTTCTGAGTAATATTCGAGAAACAGATGCCATACTGCATGTGTTACGATGCTTTGATAATGACAATATTGTGCATGTTGATGGCTCTGTTGATCCCATTCGTGATAAGGAAACCATTGACCTTGAGCTCCAACTCAAAGATTTAGAAACAGTAGAAAAACGACTAGAGAAAGTGAGTCGTGCTGCACGAACAGGAAACAAAGAAGCGATTAAAGAACAAGAAGTCCTTGATCAAGTGCAAAAAGGTCTAGCGACAGCAACCTCGGTTCGTGCTCTTGCAATCGCTGAAGATGATCGTCAGGCTTATGTAGTGTCTTTACAACTCTTGACCGACAAACCCGTACTGTATGTCTGTAATGTTGATGAATCGTCTGCAGTAAAGGGCAACGCCTATGTCGATGAAGTCCGCAAGACGGTAGCTCCTGAAGGGGCAGAGGTGTTGGTGCTAGCCGTCTCTACCGAGGCCGATATCAATGAACTAGAGACTTATGAAGAGCGTCAATTGTTCTTGGACGACCTTGGACTCACAGAGCCAGGCGCAGCAAAACTCATTCGGTCTGCTTACGCCATTCTTGATTTGCATACATATTTTACAGCTGGCGAAAAAGAAGTGCGCGCATGGACAATCTCCCAAGGGTTTACAGCTCCCCAAGCAGCGGGAGTGATCCATACCGATTTTGAAAAAGGGTTTATTCGTGCGGAGGTCATATCATATAATGACTACGATCAACTAGAGACCGAAGCCAAAGTCAAAGAGGCAGGAAAAATGCGCGTGGAAGGCAAAGATTATTTCGTGCAAGACGGCGATGTGATGCACTTCCGGTTTAATGTGTGATTGCGGTTATACTTTTTTATAAACTTCCATAAACGGAATACGAAACCGCTTACCATAAACCCCTTTGGGATCACGAATCCCACAGCCAATCACCATATTAATTTCTGCTTTTCGGGGAATGCCTAAAGCGCGTTTGACGCGTAAGCTGTCGTGACCTTCCATGGGACATGTGTCGTATCCGATGGACGCCATGGCGTTCATAAAGTTTTGCGCTGCTAGTCCAGCACTTTTTTGCGCAACCACACGCAAATCACTTCGGCGTGTTTGACGATACATCGGACGAAAAAGACCAACTACCTGAGCAAAAACATATACCGCCCATCCTTTTAGACCAAAGAAAGTGCTGTAGAGCGTTGGAATGAGTCTCCGATAATAGTTTAATGCCATTTTCTTTCGGGAATCGCTAAACCCATCAGATTTCTCAAAAGCTTGTGATAGATAGTGGTAGTTGGCTCTGGCACGACTACGCCAGAGGTCTCTTCTTGCAACCACAACCACCAAATGCTTAGCAGATCTAGAAGCCCCTTGATCAAAACATGCTATAGAAATTTCACGACAAACTGCTGGGTCGGTGACGTGATAAAACTCCCACAGCTGCAGGTTGCTACTTGTAGGCGCAAGGGTGGCTTGGTAGATGCAATCTTTTACTTTTTCATCATCAAGATCCTCGTCTGTAAAAGCACGAACCGAACGACGGTAGTCAATCGCTTCACGAACTGTTTTTTCGTTTAAGATAGCCACTTAAGTAAAGGTTTTAGAAATCCAATTTTCTTTTGATATGGTGCGTAACGATAGGAGGGGTCAGGCCAGCTGCCACGTTGTATATATGGCTTTTTATGGGTAAAGGCCGTAAAACTGTGCTCACCATGGTAGCTCCCAATTCCACTGTGTCCAATTCCACCAAAAGGAAGTTTTCGGTTGGTAAATTGAAGTAAAGTGTCATTGATAATTCCTCCTCCATAAGAATAGGAATACATTATTTTTTTTGCCCATCGCTTGCGCTGAGAAAACACATAAAACGATAAGGGCTTTTCATATTGCTCGATAATCTGCTTGAGGTCCTCGTCTGTTTGGTAAGTAAGTATGGGAAGCAATGGACCAAAGATTTCCTCTTCCATCAAAACATTGTTTGTGTCATCGACCTCGATAAGTGTTGGTTGAATATACAAATGATTGGCATTGCTTTCTGCTCCATAGACAATACGTTGTTTTTTGAGTAAAGACAACAGTCTGTCAAAATGATGTTTGTTGATAATGTTGCCATAGTCATAGGAGCTGGCAGCGTCATCGCCATAGCTTGCCGTTATTGCTTTCTTCATGGCCTTAATAAGAGATTCTTTTACGGACTCATGGACAAGGATATAATCGGGTGCTATACAGGTTTGACCACAGTTTAAAAACTTCCCAAAAACAATGCGACGAGCAGCAGTAGATATCCGTGCCGAATGATCAACGATACACGGGTTCTTTCCTCCTAGTTCAAGGGTGGTGGGAGTGAGATGCTTGGCAGCAGCTTCTGCCACAATCTTAGCGACGTTAACTCCGCCTGTGTAAACAATATAGTCCCATCTTTCTTTGAGTAATGCTTGTGACACTTCTGGACCACCTTGCACAACGCTCACCCACTCGGGCGGAAAAACGTTTTCGATAATGTGAGACACACATGCAGCGGTATGAGGTGCCAGCTCAGAGGGTTTGATGACAACCGTGTTTCCTGCGGCAACCGCACCGACCAAAGGGGTAAAAACAAGCTGGAAAGGATAGTTCCACGGGCTAATATGAAGCATAACTCCGTATGGCTCGGGAACAATATAATCTTTTGATGGCCAGTTGATCAACGAGCCAGAAACTCGTTTTGGTTTAGCAAGACGATTGAGGTTGCGTCTAAAATAATCGATTTCTGTGAGGACGAACCCAACTTCGGAGAGGAACGTTTCGCTAGGCGATTTTCCTAAATCTTTGGCTAGTGCTTCGTTGATATTGACTTCGTTTGCAAGAATCACTTGCTTGAGCTTACGCAGAATTTCTTTACGTAATTTGACCGATTGAGTGCCTCCTGATTCAAAAAACACCCTTTGGAAGTTTCGTGTAGAATTTTTTCCATTCTCAATCTCTCTTTTCATAACATACAATGTTACAAAATTTGTAATTAGCATGTAATTCTGTAAAAAAAGGGAGGATTTATTGGTGAAAATTTGAATTTGCTGCATCTTTGAAAAACGAAAAAGAAAAAATTGTTGGACACCATTCAAAATTTACTTGCAATTATTTGATTATCAATTCATTAAAATTTTATAATTTATTTTGGATGTCGTCATCGTTTTTTGCAGGTTGTCTCCCTCACTTCTTCTTTGAATAGTTTTGTTTTCTATTACACGAATAACATGAATCGATACAGTAAAACCGTTACGCAAGATCCCACACAGCCAGCTGCACAGGCCATGTTGCATGCCATTGGTCTAAACGATGATGATTTAAAAAAGCCACTGGTCGGCATCGCGTCAACGGGTTATGAGGGAAATCCTTGTAACATGCACCTCAATGATTTGTCTACCTATGTCAAACAAGGAACACAGGCTGTAGATCTCATTGGATTGATCTTCAACACCATTGGAGTGAGTGATGGAATTTCGATGGGTACACCAGGAATGCGCTTTTCATTGCCCTCCAGAGATTTGATTGCAGACTCTATGGAAACGGTAATGGGTGCGATGTCTTATGACGCTATGGTAACCGTTGTTGGTTGTGACAAAAACATGCCGGGTGCTTTAATGGCAATGCTGCGCCTCAATCGCCCTTCTGTACTTCTCTATGGAGGCACGATTGCAGCAGGTTGTCTCAATGATCAAAAATTAGACGTTGTTTCTGCTTTTGAAGCTTGGGGGCAAAAAGTAGCAGGTGCAATTGATGAAAACGAATTTAAAGCAGTCGTGCAAAATGCTTGCCCGGGTGCTGGTGCTTGCGGAGGGATGTACACCGCCAACACTATGGCTTCTTCTATAGAAGCTCTTGGAATGTCACTTCCTTACAGTTCTTCTAACCCTGCGGTTGGTGAAGAAAAACAAGGCGATGCGATTGCTGCTGGAAAGGCGTTGCATCATCTTCTGGAAAAAGACATTAAACCACGTGATATTGTGACCAAAAAATCTTTGGAAAACGCACTTCGACTGATTACCGTCTTAGGGGGGTCAACCAATGCCGTGCTTCACTTTTTGGCGATTGCCAAAGCAGCTGAAGTTGAGATCACAATAGACGATTTTCAACGGATTAGTGATTGCACACCCTTTTTGGCCGATTTGAAACCAAGTGGGAAATTTTTGATGGAAGATGTTCATCGTGTGGGTGGTATTCCTGCTGTGATGAAATATATGCTTGAAGAGGGTATGTTGCACGGAGACTGCCTAACAGTTACTGGCAAAACAATTGCCGATAATCTAGCCGATGTAGCACCGCTTAAAGTTGGTCAAAAGGTCATACGCTCTGTTTCTGACCCCATCAAACCAACGGGGCATATTCGTATTTTAAAAGGAAACCTTGCGGAAGAAGGATCTGTCGCAAAAATCACAGGAAAAGAAGGATTGTTGTTCCGAGGCCCTGCCCGTGTTTTTGATGGAGAGTTTGAAGCAAATGATGGTATTCGAACAGGTAAGGTTAAAAAAGGAGAAGTCGTGGTCATTCGTTATGAAGGGCCTCAAGGCGGTCCTGGCATGCCTGAAATGTTAAAACCAACAGCTGCCATAATGGGTGCAGGCCTAGGGAATGACGTCGCGTTAATTACCGATGGTCGCTTTTCGGGTGGGACACACGGCTTTGTTGTGGGACACATCACACCAGAAGCGCAAGTAGGTGGTACGCTTGCTTTGGTACAAGACGGGGATCATATTTTGATTAATGCGGAGGACAATACCATTGTGTTGGACGTTGATGATCAAGAGCTTGAAGATCGAAGAAAAAAATGGGTGGCTCCACAGCTCAAAGTATCTCGAGGCGTTTTGTATAAATATGCAAAGGCAGTGTCGTCGGCATCTGCTGGTTGTGTAACAGATGAAAATTTATAATGGGCGCAAAAAAATCATTACCAAAAAAAGCATCTGGCCATATTAGTGGGGCGGAAGCTGTTGTGCGAAGTTTAATTGCTGAAGGTGCCGATTTGATTTACGGTTACCCAGGTGGTGCGATTATGCCTGTGTATGACGAACTCTATAAGTTTCAAGATCATATCGAGCATGTTCTTGTTCGCCATGAACAAGGTGCTGCTCATGCAGCGCAAGGTTTTGCCCGTGTTTCTGGTCAGGTCGGTGTCTGTATGGCCACTTCTGGTCCTGGCGCAACAAACCTAGTCACCGGAATTGCTGATGCAATGATTGACTCTACGCCACTTGTTTGTATCACTGGACAAGTGCCTTCTCACTTGCTAGGCTCTGATGCCTTCCAAGAAACAGATATTATCGGAATATCAACTCCAGTGACCAAATGGAGTTATCAGGTGTCTAAAGTCGAAGAAATTCCTGAGATACTAGCAAAAGCATTTTATATCGCTCGTTCTGGTCGTCCGGGCCCTGTATTGGTTGATATCACCAAAGATGCTCAGTTCGCAAAAAGCGAATTTTCATATACAAAATGCACCAAAATACGCAGTTATAAACCAATACCCGAAACTTCTGACGACGATCTTTCGCAAGCTGCCAAGTTGATTAACGCTGCCAAAAAACCAATGATTGTTTGGGGTCAGGGTGTTATCTTGGGGGAAGCTGAAGACGAGTTTCGTGCATTTGTCGAAAAATCGGGCGTTCCTGCTGCATGGACGATCCTAGGTGTTTCAGCTATTGAAACGGCCCACCCTCTCAATGTGGGTATGGTGGGGATGCATGGAAATTATGCACCAAATTTACTCACAAATGAATGTGATCTTCTCATTGCTATTGGCATGCGCTTTGACGACCGTGTGACTGGTGATCTTGCGAGCTATGCCAAACAAGCGAAGATTATTCATTTTGAGATCGACCCTGCCGAGGTCAATAAAAATGTTAATGTAGATGTGGCTGTCATGGGCAACGTCAAGCACACCCTTGCTGCAATACTCCCTCATGTTGAAAAGAAAATTTATGCAGATTGGCTCGACCGTTTTCATAAACTGGACACTATCGAGCACGATAAAGTAATAGACGCTGAACTCAACCCATCGAAATCAGGTTTGACAATGGGGGAGGTCATCAAAACCATTAATGCCAATAGCCAAGGGGATGCCGTTGTAGTGACAGACGTTGGCCAGCATCAAATGATTGCATGTCGTTATGCTGAATTTCGTCAATCAAAAAGTAACATCACATCTGGTGGTTTGGGAACTATGGGGTTTGCATTGCCTGCTGCTTTAGGCGCCAAAATGGGCGCTCCCGATCGTGAGGT
>Ga0115572_10001558_pt1 | contig 18605 bp, 17 predicted proteins | sample COGITO_mtgs_1206_FD_88681 | JGI IMG/M metagenome (GOLD analysis project Ga0115572, IMG submission 88681) | Pelagic marine microbial communities from North Sea - COGITO_mtgs_120607 | ecosystem: Environmental > Aquatic > Marine > Epipelagic | place: Germany:Helgoland, sampling site Kabeltonne... | reverse complement strand
GCGGCGGTGCAATTTTAGCCATTGATAGACTGCTTCACGATAAAGGGCATTTAGCTAAGCTGGAATTAAGTACAAAAAACAAAATTAAAAAAATTCTGCCGGATTACCTATCGTCGTCTAATCCGGTTTTATTAAACCCAGAACTTGAGCCTGAATTACTAAAAGAAGTCGCAGGTTATGTCTTAGCCGATCCTAATGTAGACGCTCTGCTTGTTGTTTATATTCCGGGACTTTGGACAGATCCAGCAGCAAACGCACAAGCTCTTGTGTCAGTCGCTAGCGAAAGTAATAAATCTCTATTTTGCAGTTTTATGGGGGATCACAGCGTTCATAAAGCTAGGGAAATCCTAGATATAAATACACTGCCTAATTTCGATACCCCTGATAACGCGATAAAAGCATTTATGTATCGCGTTTCGCACATGCGAACGCAAGACTTATTGCGCGAAACACCTGAAAGTATTGTAACCCCTGCCGGATACTCAGAATCAATTGATCAACAACTTCCTATTGATGATGTTATTCCGCCTCACTTAGCATGGCAATTAATTCGCAGTTATGGTTTTTCTGTGGCGAAAAACTTCTATTCTGAGAGCGCAGAGGAATTACTAAATCTAAGTGACAAAATTGCACCGCCTTGGGTTGTAAAAATCCATCACAAAGAATACTTGAAACCTTTTGCCTACGGCGATAACGCTCGACAACGCTGGCGAAGTGTCGCACTTAATATTCAAACTAAGACACAGATAACCACTGAAGCTAATCGTTTGAAGAGTGAATTAAAGGAACGCTTTCCATCAAGCGACATCTTGGGTTATAGCGTACAACCCATGCATAGAGCTTTAGATAACTTGCAAATCAGCTTTGGTATTGGTCGCGACGAAGAAGTTGGTCCATTCCTCTTCTTTGGAGGCGGTGGAAGTACCGCTGATATTTTAACCGACCGCCAAGTAGCAATTCCGCCATTGAATACGGCACTAGCACGACACCTAATTGAGCGGAGTCATGCAAGCCAGATCCTTAAAGAGCGTAGTGATAACTATGCTTACGAATTAACGACTCTTTCTCATTGGCTAGTTGCGATATCACAACTTTCTAGTCAATACCCGACAATAAATGGCTTAGAATTAAATGCAATTCGTGCCAATGATGGACAGTACCTTGTGTTGGGTGTTGCTGGTCAAACCGCCAAGAGCATGTCGCCGACATTCAAAGCTTACCCTGTTGAATTGGAGGGCAAAGCTCATAGTAAAAAAGGCCTGACGTTTAAGTTACGACCAATTAAAGCTGAGGATGAAGGGTATCTATCAGTCTTTTATAAAACTCTCAGCGCAGAAACCTTACGTTTCCGTTTCTTTAATTCGCGACAACATTTTGATCACAAAGAGCTCGCTCGCTTCACTCAGATAGACTATGACCGTGAAATGGCGTTTGTCGCTATAGATAACAAAGCATTAGCTGGGGTTGTTCGGAGCTGGATTGATCCAGATAGCATAACAGCAGAATTCTCGGTACTTATTGGCGATCAATATACAGGGCACCGCCTAGGCCACACACTAATGACTAAAATGATTGATTACCTAACCCATCAGCGTGGCGTACTCCAGCTTGTCGGCACTGTATTGCCGAATAATGGACCAATGCTGAGGCTGGCACGCAACCTTGGTTTTATTGAAAGAGAAAACGGGAAAGAGGGTGTAGTGGAGATTATTTTAAATTTAAATAAGCCAAAACATCTATGGCAGCATAAACGTCTATATGTACATGATTAAAATTACGCTACTATAAAAGGCGAAATTTAAGACGAAAATCTTCTCCGGTTCGAGAGTTATTATTACAGTAAGTTAAACGGAAATTAGTCGTTGCTGTAGTGTATTGAGGTGTTACTTGATTAGAGTATTAGTTGTAGATGACCATGATTTAGTTCGCTCCGGCATAGCAAGATTGCTAGGTGATGCTAAAGGCATAGAAGTTGTTGGTCAGGCCAACTGTGGCGAAGATGCAATAAAACTTGCACGTGAACAAGAACTAGATGTTGTCCTTATGGACATTAATATGCCAGGTATTGGTGGGCTTGAAGCCACGCGAAAATTAATGCGCAGCCATCCTGAATTAAAGGTTATTGCGGTAACAGCTTGCGACGACGGCCCTTTTGCCGCTCGTCTTATGCAAGCTGGTGCAGCGGGCTTTATGAGCAAGGGCGCTGATGCTGTCGAAATGGTTCGTGCTGTTCTAAAGGTTAATACTGGTCAGCGCTACATCAGCCCTGATATAGCACAACGCATGGCATTAAAACCCTTCCAAGATGGTAGTGACTCGCCTTTTGACGTTTTATCCGAGCGAGAAATGCAGACAACACTCATGATTGTTGGGTGCAATAAAGTACAAGAAATCAGTGACAAGCTTTGCGTAAGCCCAAAAACAGTCAATAGTTATCGCTATCGTATTTTCGAGAAGCTCGGAATTGATGGTGATGTAGAGCTAACTATCATGGCGATGAAGCACGGCATCCTTGATACACAGGATGCTAATTAATAATCCTTATGTCTTTTGATTCAACTTCCTTTCTATCCACATTAACCCAGCGAGCTGGGGTTTATCAAATGTATGATAAAAAGGAAGAGCTGCTTTATGTCGGCAAGGCCAAAAACCTAAAGCAGCGAGTTTCAAGCTACTTTCGAGCTCGTGGTCTCAATGATAAAACATTGGCGCTTGTTGCTCGGATTAATCACATTGAAGTAATCGTCACAGCAAGTGAGACCGAAGCGTTATTGCTTGAGCAAACACTAATAAAGCAGCATAAACCCCAATACAACATCCTCCTCAAGGATGATAAGTCGTATCCCTATATCTACCTCAGCAATCATAAATTCCCTCTACTTGCTTATCGACGCGGTCAGAAAGCAAAAACCGGTAAATATTTTGGCCCTTACCCTAATGCATATGCCGTTAAGGAAAGCATTGGTTACTTGCAGCGTATTTTTAAACTAAGAAATTGTGAGGACTCCTATTTTAGCAATCGAAGCCGCCCTTGCTTGCAATATCAAATCAAACGCTGCAGCGCTCCCTGTGTTGATTATATAAGCCAAGAGGATTATCAATCAGACATCAATAGCGCCTCGCTTTTTTTACAAGGAAAAAGTAGCGCCCTTAGTGAAGATTTAGAAAAGCAGATGGAAAAGGCATCCAGTGAATTGCTATTTGAACGGGCAGGGGAAATTCGCGATCAACTCCTACATCTTCGTACCTTGCAAGAAAAGCAGTATGTAAGTCTTGAGAAAGGCAGCATTGATAGTTGGGCCGTTTTTAGTAGTAAGGGAACAGTCTGCGTTCAACGAATGAGCTTTCGTGATGGAACACTGATTAATAGCAAAAGTTATCTACCAGAAAATAAGCTTGGCCTAGAAGAACTTGAAATACTCAACGATACACTTGCCCAATATTATCTTTCCGATAAGCCAGCGTTCGATTTCCCTAGCCAAATACTGGTAGAAATGTCAGAAGATGAGGGCGAGGTAATAATGGCTGCAATTAATGAGGTTGCAGTAACAACCTGCTATTGGTTACGTCAACCTAAGGCCGAAAAGAAGAAATGGCTACAAATGGCAAAAGAAAATGCCGAAAATGCCGCAACGAGTAAATCGCTAGAAAAAAATGCCTATCATCAGCGCTTCGTACTAGTAAAAGAACTGCTTGGATTGCAGAGGGTACCTAATCGCATAGAATGCTTTGATATTAGTCACTCAAAGGGCGAAGCTACAGTTGCGTCGTGTGTCGCGGCTGATGATAGCGGCCCCAGAAAAGATCTTTATCGTCGCTTTAATATTAAGGATATTACAGCGGGCGATGACTATGCTGCGATTCATCAAGCTGTATTTCGTCACTTCTCACGCCTAAAAGAACTAGCTGATTTTCCTGATGTTTTACTCATCGATGGTGCTCAAGGCCAGGTGAATCAAGCATACAAAGCCCTAAAGGAGCTTTCGATTACCGATGTATTTATTCTCGGAATCTCAAAGGGAGAATCAAGAAAAGCAGGGTGGGAGTTTCTTTGGCCACAAGGAGAAAGTAAGCCAATTCTTCCGGGGCAGCACGACAGAGGGTTCCTGCAACTGCAAGAAGTTCGTGATGAAGCACACCGATTTGCCATTACTGGGCACAGAAAACAAAGAGCAAAATCACGTAAGACTTCCGGCCTAGAAGGAATTCCAGGAATAGGAGCGAAAAGAAGGCGTGAATTACTGCGGTTCTTTGGTAGTATGAGCACCCTGAAAGGGGCCTCAATCGAAGAAATTACCAAAGTTCCCGGTATTAGTACTCGAATTGCTTCAGATATTTATGCTGCACTTAATCAAGAGCTTTAAGATTAAGCATTTTTTATAAGAGAAAATATGAATTTACCTAATATATTAACCCTATCTCGCATCTTGATGATTCCACTAATGGTCATCTGTTTTTATCTTTGGCCGGCAGATAACGCTCACTATATTGCCGCCTGGGTTTTTATGATTGCTTCTTTTACAGATTTTTTTGACGGCTATTTGGCACGAAAACTTAACCAATCAACTCCTTTAGGAGCTTTTCTTGATCCGGTTGCCGACAAGTTGAGTGTTGTTATTGCGCTCGCACTCCTAATTGAGCATTTCAATTCTATTTTACTTACATTACCTGCGATCACTATTATTGGTCGTGAAGTTATTATCTCAGCTTTACGAGAATGGATGGCAGAATTAGGGCAAAGGGCCGAGGTTGCCGTCTCGTACATAGGCAAGGTTAAAACCGTAGTTCAAATGTCTTCTATTACTATGGTAATGGGTTTTGCGGAAGATCATTGGATGGGAATCCTAGGAATGATCGGATTATACGCTGCAGCAATTTTAACTATTTGGTCCATGATTCAGTATTTAAGAGCAGCTTGGCCACAATTAACATCAAAGTGATTAATCATTAAACAACTTTCCTTGTTTTTGAATTAATCTCGTAAGTTATTTAAAAATAAGGAAAAAAGTGAATAAAAGGTGTTGACACTTTTCTAAAAGTCGCCATAATACGCACCAAGTTCAAGGGGAAAGCAACAGCAACCCACTGGAACAAACTGAGTGATCAGTTAAAATATCAAAAGTATTTTGCGGAAATAGCTCAGTTGGTAGAGCATAACCTTGCCAAGGTTGGGGTCGGGAGTTCGAGTCTCCTTTTCCGCTCCATTTTAAAATTTACCATTTTAAAGTGGCAAATAGATACAGGAAGGCGTGATAGCAAAGCGGTTATGCACTGGATTGCAAATCCACGTAGCCCGGTTCGACTCCGGGTCACGCCTCCATCCTCAAGATCGCAAGATCTTTTAGCGAAAGCTAACATTCGATGCCCGGGTGGTGGAATTGGTAGACACAGGGGACTTAAAATCCCCCGGCAGCAATGCTGTGCCGGTTCAAGTCCGGCCCCGGGTACCATCTTTACTTCTAGCTTTACCCTCTTTGAATTAATTATAAAATAAATTTATCTCGCAACTAAACAAACCTTGATAATCGATTAAACATCATTGTTTCTTCATTTCACATACACAACTTTCCATGAAGCAAATCAACTATCTTTACTGTAAAATGTCTCAATATTTTTTATGAGTATTAGAATCAATGTTGAACTACGTAGAGCCTGTTTTTCGTCCGCCAAGTGAAGGGCGCTCGCTAATCCTGCAAGTTACCAATGGCTGCTCTTGGAATAAATGTACGTTCTGCGATATGTACACTCAACCGCAAAAAAAATTCAAAGCTAAACCTGAAGATGAAACCTTAGCTGAGATAAAAAAAGCCGCTGCCGCTGGCCCTCAGTTCGACAAGGTATTTTTAGCTGATGGCGATGCTCTTGTTTTACCAATTAGGCGTCTTGTTGAGATACTGACTGCCATCAAACAATACATGCCTTGGGTAAAGCGCGTAAGTAGCTACTGCCTACCTCGCAACATTCGGAAAAAATCCGTAGAAGACCTCAAACAACTGCAAACACTGGGCTTTGGAATGGCGTATGTTGGTGCAGAAAGCGGAGATGACGAGATACTTGAGTTTATTAATAAAGGTGAAACATACGCATCCACCTTAAGCGCCCTCGTCAAATTAAAAGAAGCCGGCATAAAAACATCCGTCATGATCTTAAATGGCATGGGTGGAATGAAATATAGCCAACAACATGCTGAGAATTCTGCACGACTGATGAATGAAGCTCAGCCAGACTTTCTTTCTACGCTGGTTGTAAGTTATCCAATGGGGGATGAGCGTGTTCGCGAAGGCTTCAATGGTGAATACGAATTACCTGATCAGCGCACCTTATTTATGGAAATGCGCCACCTAATTGAAACACTTGAACTTAAAAATACTGTTTTCCGAAGCGATCACGCCTCAAATTATGTAACACTCAAGGGCACTCTAGGCGCGGATAAACAACGCTTTCTAAATCAGCTTGACGATGCCATTGCAGGCCGCATTGCTTTACGCCAAGAATGGCAGCGCGGACTTTAATAATAGGAGCCAGCATGACAAGCACTTCAGATAAAGATCTCTTTGCCTTACTGGGGAAGTTTGAGAAACAACAAAAAATGCCACCTGTCGAAAGCTGGAATCCTACAAGGGAAGGTGAAATCGACATCCTTATTAACAATAAAGGAGAGTGGTATCACGAAGGTGGTTATTTTAAGCGCCAAGATCTTGCTCGTATGTTTGCATCCATTTTACGTAAAGATGGAACTGATTATTTTCTAGTAACCCCAGCCGAGAAATTAAAGATACACGTTGAAGATGTACCTTTTTCAGCAGTATTAATGAAGGAAGAAGAGGGCGAACTTAGCTTTATTACTAGCCTGGGCGATGAGGTTAAAGTAAGTGCAGAGCATCCATTAGAATTTAGAAAAACAGAAACATCACCAGAAGGAAGCGCGGATTTCATTCCTTATGTAATGATTAGGAATAATCTATGGGCCAAATTAAATCAAAGCACGTATTACGAATTGATTAATTTAGCCCAAGAGACAGAAGCTGGGTATATTGTTCGAAGTAAAGACTACGAGATTAAGATTCCAGTTTAATCTCTACAGGGCAGCTGATGCTATTGGCAATAAAGCAGTGATGATGCGCTTTATCGTGCATTTTCCGCAATGCCTCAGCACTGACTGGGGTATCTGCAGAAAAGACAGCCACTGGATTTAGCGTGGTGCTTTCAATAAAAAACAGTCCTTCTTCATTTTTAGCTAAAACAGCAGTCGCAGTGTCCTCATAACTTTCTACCACTAAGCGCTTTTTAGCGGCTAGCAATAAAAACGTTTGCATATGACAACTTGCAAGCGAAACCGCAAACATTTGCTCAGGATCAGCAAGCGATCCATTATTAGCTCCGGCCATGGATACCTTACAATCCGGATAGAACTCGCTAACATGAGTTCTATCGAAGCCTTTGTGACTGAACTCACCTTGTTTAGCCCAGCTTATTTTGGCTGTATGCTCACTCATTACTTACCACCCTTACTGTCATCTATTGTGCTATCCAATGCTTTTGACGCAATAAATACACCTCGGATATCACCAACATTAAAGCCAGTACCTTTATCATTAGGATAAAGTTCAGTCAGTCTTGCTTTAACATCCGGCGCGACATTTGAACCGTGGCATGCCAAGCAACCTGCTTTTGTAGGAATAGCCTTAACCAGATAAAACTTGCCATCACGAACTTCGGTGTGCGCAATATCTTTTGCCATTTCGCCATTAGCTTTTCTTTGCTCAAAATCCTTCATTACTTGCTCAACCCAGCCTTCAGGTGCATTAGCAGGGCTTCTAAGTTTCAAAGATGTGCGGCTAATGGTCCAATCAGTAAATCCACCTTCAGAAGAAACAGACTTGGTAATCGCCGGGGCCTGCAAATTACAAAGCTGCACAGACGCGGCATGACCATTGGTTTTGATTCCTTGTTTTAATGTAGCCGTTAGAGCACCGCCTAGTGCCATAATTTGAGTTTTTGCCCCTTTTACAAGCGCTTGCTTTTCTTCAATACTAATTTCATCTGCATGCAGTGTTAGCGGTAAAGCTTGAATGCAAAGCGCTGAAAGCGAAGATATGAGTAACTTTTTCATGACGACCCCTTTATCACCTTTATCAAAAGGCGTAATTAAACAATATAACTGATAAGGAATACTATACTGATATTTTGATTTTAACAACGAATAATACAGGCATAAAAAAAGCGGCCGAAGCCGCTTTAATCACATCATCTACTTTTTTAAGAAAGTAGACTACATGTTTGGATAGTTTGGACCACCAGCACCCTCTGGAGTTACCCAGGTGATGTTTTGTGCAGGATCTTTAATATCGCAAGTTTTACAGTGTACGCAGTTTTGAGAGTTGATCTGGAAGCGCTTATCACCGCTTTCCTCTTCAATAATCTCATAAACACCAGCAGGGCAGTAACGCTGAGCTGGCTCATCAAACTTCTCAAGGTTTGAACCTAGAGGAATTGATGCGTCTTTCAGACGTAAGTGGCATGGCTGATTTTCGGCATGGTTTACGTTACCGATAAATACAGAATCAAGCTTAGCGAAACTTAAAACGCCATCCGGCTTAGGATAGTCGATTTTCTTACACTCTGAAGCAGGCTTCAAAGTTGCGTGATCTGGTGTAGTGTCATGCAAGCTTACCGGAATCTTAAACAAGTTCTGGTCAATGAAGTTAAATGCAGCACCTAAGTACATGCCAAACTTATGCATCGCAGGACCGAAGTTACGGCTACCTTCAAGCTCTTCATAAACCCAAGAAGATTCAAATGCAGCTGTGAATTCAGTAATCTCATCGTGCTGACGCTCAGATTTGATCGCTTTAACAATTTCTTCAGCAGCAATCATGCCGCTCTTCATAGCTGTGTGAGTACCCTTGATCTTAGCAAAGTTCAAAGTACCGGCATCACAACCTACAACCAAACCACCAGGGAAGGTCATTTTAGGAAGACAGTTCAAGCCACCTTTAGCAATTGCGCGAGCGCCGTAAGATACGCGTTTACCACCGGTAAGGTGTTTTGCTAAAACAGGATGATGCTTCAAGCGCTGAAATTCATCAAACGGGCTAAGGTGTGGGTTAGAGTAGGATAAATCTGTAATCAAACCACAAACAACCTGATTGTTCTCAGCATGGTATAGGAAGAAACCACCAGAAGAATCAGATTCTGTTAAAGGCCAGCCTGCACCGTGAACAACCAAACCTTCTTGATGTTGCTCAGCAGGAATATCCCACAATTCTTTAATACCGATACCGTAATGCTGAGGATCTTTACCTTCGTCCAACTTAAACTCGGAGATCAACGCCTTACCAAGATGACCACGACAACCTTCAGCAAATACTGTGTACTTACCGCGTAGTTCCATACCCTGCATATACATGTCAGTATGTTCGCCATCTTCACCAACACCCATATCGCCAGTAATAATGCCTTTAACCGCACCATCTTCAACAATATATTCAGCAGCTGCGAAACCTGGGTAGATTTCTACACCTAGTGCTTCAGCTTGCTCACCTAACCAGCGAACTACATTACCAAGACTTACAACATAGTTGCCATCATTGTGCATTGGCTTAGGAATTGCCCAGTTAGGGGTTTTAATACCACCCGTTGCACTCGTTAAGATATGAACTTCATCTTTAAGCACTTCAGTATTTAGTGGAGCACCCATTTCTTTATAAGTAGGGAACAACTCAACCAGAGCACGATCTTCAATAACCGCACCAGATAATATGTGCGCACCAACTTCAGAACCTTTTTCAACCAAGCATACGGTTAGTTCTTGTTCGTTTTCTTGCGCAAGTTGCATTAGTCGAATTGCAGTAGAAAGACCAGACGGGCCTCCACCAACAATAACGACATCATATTCCATCGATTCACGTTGCATATTGTGATCTCCTCGAAAAATAAGCTGGGAGCTAATTACGGTTGCTAATAATACTAGCAGTAAATTCTAGCGTTCATATAAAGGCGCACAGTATACGATTGTGTTTTCTATATACCTAGCTTTTGGCGCTAATTTATTGATTTTTCACCCTTTGTGGACAATTTATTAACAAAAAAGGGGGTTAAATAGGAGTCATTCCTATTAGTTTGATAGTTTCTATTGACCTGAGGGGCAAAGATACGAATAATATTGCGCGCTGGGGGAGAGTCATTGGCAGTTTTTAGATCCGATGAGAGGCTCTCTTCAATCATTCACTAGACGAATACGGAGAATCTATGAAGGTTCTTGTTGCTGTAAAGCGCGTAATTGACTACAACGTCAAAGTACGAGTAAAGCCTGATAATTCTGATGTTGATCTTAATAACGTCAAAATGGCTATGAACCCTTTCTGTGAAATCGCTGTAGAAGAAGCGGTTCGTTTAAAAGAGAAGGGCGTAGCTACTGAGATCGTAGTTGTATCTATCGGTCCTAAAGTTGCTCAAGAGCAGATCCGTACCTCTTTAGCATTGGGTGCAGATCGCGGTATCTTAATTGAAACCGAAGAGAAGCTAGAATCTCTTACTGTTGCCAAATTACTAAAAGCCGTTGTTGAAAAAGAACAGCCGCAGCTTGTAGTTCTTGGTAAGCAATCAATCGACAGTGATAACAACCAAACTGGTCAGATGCTTGGTGCATTGACTGGCTTGCCACAGGGCACATTTGCTTCTGAAGTTGTTGTTGACGGCGATAAAGTTAACGTAACTCGCGAAGTTGATGCTGGTTTACGTACTGTTGGCTTAAGCCTTCCAGCTATCGTAACTACAGACCTACGTTTGAACGAACCACGTTACGCTTCTCTTCCAAACATCATGAAAGCTAAGCGTAAGCCTCTTGAAACTGTTTCTCCTGCTGACTTAGGCGTTGAAATCAAGAGCACTCAAACTGTAGTTAAAGTAACTCCTCCTGCTGAGCGTTCTGCTGGCATCAAGGTTGCTGACGTTGCTGAGCTTGTTGAGAAACTGAAAAACGAAGCGAAGGTATTGTAATGACTATTTTAGTAATCGCTGAACATGATAACGCTGCGTTAAATGCTGCGACTCTAAACGTTGTTGCTGCTGCTAAACAAATCGGTGGTGACATCGAAGTATTAGTAGCTGGCGAAGCGTGTGGCGCAGTTGCTGATGCTGCTGCAAAAATTGATGGTGTTAGCAAAGTTGTTGTTGCTGACAACGCTGCATACAAATACCAGATCGCTGAACCTATGGGCGATCTAGTTGCTGAGCTTGGTGCTGGCTATAGCCACATTCTTGCTGCTGCATCAACAACTGGTAAAGATTTCATGCCTCGCACAGCTGCATTGCTTGATGTGAATATGATCTCTGACATCGTTGCTGTTGAAAGTGCTGATACGTTTGTACGCCCAATCTATGCGGGTAACGCAATCGCTACAGTTCAAAGCTCTGATGGCGTTAAAGTGATCACTGTGCGTGGTACTGGTTTTGATCCTGTAGCTGCTGAAGGTGGTTCTGCCGCTGTTGAAGCAACTGCAATTGTTAAAGAATCTGCAATCTCTGCTTTCGTTAGCGAAGAGCTTGCTGCTTCTGACCGTCCTGACCTTGCTGCTGCTGAGATTGTTATCTCTGGTGGTCGCGGTATGGGTAACGGCGAAAACTTTGACATCCTATACAAGGTTGCTGATAAACTTGGCGCTGCTGTTGGTGCATCTCGTGCCGCTGTTGATGCCGGCTTTGTACCAAACGACATGCAAGTTGGTCAAACGGGCAAAATCGTTGCTCCTAGCCTATACATTGCTGTTGGTATCTCGGGTGCGATTCAGCATTTGGGTGGTATGAAAGAGTCTAAAGTGATCGTTGCGATCAACAAAGACGAAGAAGCGCCAATCTTCCAAGTTGCTGACTACGGTTTAGTTGCTGACTTGTTTGACGCGGTTCCTGAGTTGGAAAAATTGGTTTAATTGCTTAAATCATAAACAACTCAAAAAAAGCCCAGCATTGCTGGGCTTTTTTTTACGTGCAATTTATATAGAACTCACAAATACAGTGTAATACTCTTGTCATTTCCTCCAATTAAGGTAGTTTAAAGCCCATATTTACAGCGCGGCTGTTTAACGACATCTTCAAAAGAACCACAAGATATAATGATGCAAGATACACTTGAGCAAGACATCCCTAATAGTGCAGAACTTGAACAACACAATACGCCTATTGATGTACCATCAAATCTCGTCATTCCTCGCTTGCCTTTCTCTTTTGCCAAAAGATTTGGCATTGTTTTAGAAAACAGGCCGACAGGTTTTGTTGCTGCTCATAAAGAGGGGCTATTACCTCATGTTCTTTTAGAAGTTCAGCGCTTTCTTGGTGAGCATTATTCACTTGAAGTTGTTTCAGATAGCGACTTCGAACGCATACTTGGGCAGGTTTACCAAACAGATTCTTCTGAAGCAATGGGAATGGTTGAAGGTTTGGGTGATGAGATGGATTTAGCCAGTTTGGCTGATTCAGTTCCAGAGACCGAAGACTTATTAGAGCAAGAAGATGATGCTCCTATTATTCGTCTTATTAACGCCTTATTAACTGAAGCCGTTAAAGATAGCGCATCTGACATCCATATTGAAACATACGAAAAAAGACTTGTAGTTCGTTTTCGTGTTGATGGCGTTCTCCGCGAGGTGGTTCAACCAAAACGCGCCTTAGCTCCATTACTGATTTCTCGTATTAAAGTAATGGCTAAGCTGGATATTGCAGAAAAACGCGTCCCGCAAGATGGCCGAATTGCTTTGCGAATTGGCGGTCGAGAAGTAGATGTGCGTGTTTCTACCATGCCATCCAGCCACGGAGAGCGCATTGTAATGCGCTTATTAGATAAGCAAGCAGGGCGCCTAAATGTCCGACAGCTAGCGATGTCTAATACCGATTTAACGAATTTACTATCCGCGATTCAAAAACCTCACGGCATTATTCTTGTTACGGGCCCAACAGGTTCCGGTAAAACGACCACTCTATACGCTGCATTAAGTGAACTTAATGACAGTAGTCGTAATATTTTAACCGTTGAAGATCCTATTGAGTACAGCTTGCCAGGCATTGGCCAGACTCAAGTAAACACAAAGGTTGAGATGACTTTTGCAAAAGGCTTGCGCGCGATTCTTCGTCAAGACCCTGATGTTGTGATGATTGGTGAGATTCGAGATTTAGAGACCGTTGAAATCGCCATTCAAGCCTCTTTAACAGGCCACATGGTATTGTCGACTCTGCACACCAATACAGCCGTTGGTGCGGTAACGCGCTTGCAAGACATGGGCGTCGAACCCTTTTTGCTATCATCAAGCTTAGTAGGCGTTCTAGCCCAACGACTAGTTCGCGTATTATGCAACGAATGCAAGCAACCTCATATCGCAACAGAGTCTGAATGCTCACTACTTGGTGCTGACGTAAAAAACCCACCGACTATCTTTCATGCCAATGGTTGTGATAAGTGTAATCAATTGGGCTACCGTGGCCGCCAAGGTATTTACGAAGTCGTCTTAATTGACGAAGAAATGAAGACTTTAATTCACGATCGCGCCGGTGAACAAGAACTCGAAGCTCATGCCCGTACACAATGCACATCGATCCAACAAGATGGTATCCGCAAAGTATTGCAAGGCACCACTACAATTGAAGAACTATTAAGAGTGGCAAAAGGCTAGCGCCGACAGATACCTATGGCAGCATTTGAATATCAAGCAGTAGATAATAAAGGCAAGCAACACAAAGGTGTATTGGAAGCGGATAGCTCACGCCAGGTTCGCCAACAGCTTCGTGACAAGGGCTGGATGCCGCTATCTGTCGAAACATCTAACGACAAGCAGGCTAAACGTTCAGGCTTCGCGTTATTTGCACGAGGTCCGTCCCTTAGCATTCCAGATTTGGCTTTAATTACTCGCCAACTTGCTACGCTAATTGCTGCTGGCTTGCCAATTGATGAAGCATTAAAAGCCGTATCTGAGCAAAGCGAAAAACAATCCATCAAAAGCATGGTACTTTCGATTCGCGCTAAAGTGCTTGAAGGTCATACCCTTGCTGATGCACTTAAGGAATTTCCCCGAGCATTTCCACACTTATATCGTGCAACCGTAAGTGCAGGTGAGCATGCTGGCCATCTTGACGGTGTACTAAATAAGCTTGCTGACTACACCGAAGCACAGCAAGCAGCTCATACAAAAATCAAATTAGCCGCTATGTATCCCATTATCCTCGGTATTGTTGCACTGGGTATTGTGATCGGCCTGCTAACGTACGTTGTACCTGATATCGTTGAAGTGTTCGTACGCAATGGTCAGGAGCTGCCCGGACTCACGCAGGCCATGCTGGATTTAAGCCATCTGATTACCGATTATGGTCTCGTGATTGCGGCCTTATTAGCGCTGATATTTTCCGCTTTTGCTTATGCTCTTAAAAATCCAAAGTTTAAATACCGCTATCACTTATTTTTATTGACTGCCCCAGGCATCAGCGGCTTCACCAAAAGTGCCAATACTGCGCGTTATATCAGCACTCTGGCTATTTTAACAAGCTCTGGGGTTCCATTAGTTGAAGCTATGCGCATTGCGGCAAAAGTTGTAGAGAACTTACCTATCCAAGCAGGTGTCCAAGAAGCAACCATATCAGTAAGTGAGGGTGGAAGCCTTAGTAAAGCACTTACGGCAACCGGATATTTTTCACCTATGATGTTGCACATGATTGCCAGTGGAGAAAGCAGTGGCGAACTTGACGACATGCTTGCGCGTACATCAGCACAACAGCAGGCTTCTTTAGAGGCCACTATTGAAGCCCTAGTAAAAATGTTCGAACCTATGATGCTGTTGGTTATGGGTGGAATGGTCGCAATGATTGTGGCCGCCATCATGTTGCCAATTTTAGAGTTGCAGAACATGGTTCAGTAAAACAAACTTTAAACCGTAATAAATATTTAGTAACAATAGAAAGGAAGTAGGATTGAAAATGCGTCAATTAAATAAGCAAAACTTAAATAAAAAAAGCTCTAACAAGCAATCTGGTTTTACCCTGATTGAAGTTATGGTGGTTCTGGCTATTATTGGCGGAATGCTAGCCTTAGTTGCCTCAAATGTTATTGGCAATGCAGGTGAAGCTCGAGTAAAAACAACCAAGAGCCAAATCAAGTTAATTGAAAACTCTCTTGATCTTTATAAACTTGATAACTACACCTACCCAACAACTGAGCAAGGTCTTGAAGCTCTTATTGCTAAACCAAGTGGCAGCCCAGAACCTAAAAACTGGAAATCAGGTGGTTATCTTAAAGGCAGTAAATTACCTATGGATGCTTGGGGGAATGAGTTTATTTATTTCTATGAATCTGGTTCTTATGAAATATTATCTCTTGGCGCTGATGGTCAAGAAGGTGGCGAAGAAGAATACGCCGACATTAGCAGCAACGATTAATGAAAAACGCCCCCTTTATTACAGAGAAAACTAAGCTACCAAGGAAGCAACAAGCTTTTACCTTGATAGAGGTTATGGTGGTACTTGTTATCATTGGCCTCATGCTTGGCTTAGCAACTTTGAGTACTGGGGGGAATGAGCAAAAACATGAAGCGCAACAACAAGCTCTGCGCTTTATTGCTCAATTGGATGCTTATCGCAACGAAGCCGTATTTCAAAACCTAGATTTAGGCTTAGCAATGGATGGGCAGGTTACACAACTGTTAAAATACATTGATATTAATAGTCCGACTGTAATATCAGGCATAGATCAAGAAGAACTTTCTAGGTTAAAAGATAATCCATGGGCGGCTTATCAAGGGAATTTAAAACAACAAATTGAATTCCCCGAGTACTTGAGCATGAGCTTATTTATCGAAGATAAGCTTGTTGATTTTGAAGAATTACTGGATGAGAAAGAGGGCCCCAAACCGGCCTTACTGTTTTTATCATCCGATGAATATACGCCATTCAAACTTAGCATCGAACACTTTAACGACGAATCATTCACAATCACTATTACGGGTGATGGATTTAGTCGATTTGTAATGAAGACTGATCAATATGAACAGTAATCACATTTTCAACAGTATAAGATTTAAGCGAACTTCGTCAGGCTTCACTCTAATAGAGGTGATGATTGCACTGTCTATTTTTGCTGTAATGGCAGCAGCGATAAGTAGAACAGCCAGCCAAAATACTGATACCACTCTGTACTTAGAAGAAAAGACTTTAGCTTCTTTTGTTGCAGAGAATCGCTTAAATAAACTGATACTTTCCGGGTTTCCAGCAGTGACTCAAACAAAAGACTCCGAAGAAATGGCTGATCGCGAATGGCATATCACAACTAAGGTAGAAGAGACTCAACTAGCAGGTTTTCGACGCATTGAAATTCAAGTTGCAAAAAGCATCGATAAAGAAAATCCCCTAGTAAGCCTGACTGGCTTTATGGGCAAAGATTAAAATGGTTAAAGATTAATGTTTAACGCTAAAGTCCGCTTACAAAAAGGTTTTACTCTATTAGAGGTAATGATTGCCATATCAATCACTGCTTTAATAGGCATTGCATCTGCAAACCTATTAACCAACATTATTGAGTCAAAAAAAGTTACAGATGAACGCTCAGAGCAATTAATAACACTACAAAGATTCAATCAATTTGTAAGTCGTGATGTCGAACAGATTATTAATCGCAGCATCAGAGATGAGTACGGTGATGAGCAGGCTGCCATTATTATTGACGATAGTGATTATCTTGCTCAGTGGTCTCGACTTGGTTGGCGCAATAACCCTATAAACGACGACCCAAGATCTGAAATTCAACGAGTTGCATTTCAGACCTTCGACATTAATGACGAAGAGTGCGAAGCGGCAAAACTAAGGCTTGAGAGCTGGGGTGAGTTTGATCCCCAAGGACTTTGCCTTGTGCGTTATTTCTGGTCTGTTCTTGATAGATCAAGTGATAGCGAAGCTAAGACTCAAATAATTTTGGATTTAATCGACGAGATAGAAATTGAATTATTAGCAACAACTTTAGTATCTGATAACGATGACGCAGAAACAGAAACGAACCAGGAGCAAAACTGGTACACTCAATGGCCTAACATCCAATCAGATGAGACTAAGGAAATCCCAACCGCTATGCTTTGGCGCATTACGCTTCCTAAGATAGGACAAATAGAACGCTTGTGGCTGCTGGCTTATGATGATCAATAAAAAGCCAATAAATTTTAGAGCACAAAACGGTTTAGCCCTCATTTCAGTGTTACTCATTTTTGCTATCGTTGCTGTACTTGCAGGATCAATGATTGAACGTCAAGGTTTAGATATTCAGCGCAGCGCCAACCTACAAGCACTCCAACAAGCCCGAGCGTATTCCAATGGTATTGAATACGCTGTAAGAGTTGGCTTGCAGTTAGATTATGAGAATACTGAGGATGTAGATCATCTATTAGAAGAATGGGCTCAGGAGCGCACTTTTCCTCTATCTCCCGGCATGGCGTACATTAAAATTTTTGATGCGCAAGCCCGCTTTAATCTAAACAGTTTGCATCCTTCAGCGAGCAATAGCGCCGAACAACTTAAACGCTTCAAATATTTGTTAGCGGAACTAGGGCTGGATGAGAGTATCGCGAGTAATACTGCAAGCTTTATGAATGAAGAAAGTCAAAGCGATGATGATTATTTATCTGCCGAAGTGCCATATCGCGCAAGCTACTCACTATTTAAACACCCGTCAGAACTGTTACTTGTCAATTTAGTTGATGCTGATAGTTATCGTCTGTTAATGCCTTATATAAGTACACTGCCCATAACTGCTCAACTCAATGTAAATACTGCGAGCAATATTGTTTTATCATCGCTATCCAGTGATTTTTCAATTGACGAAGCAAACGCTGTCATTTCCGAAAGAGGCGAAGACGGCTTTTCAGCTGTGAGTGATTTTTGGTCGCTTTCTGAAATTTCAGCGTTTACCACAAACAGCTCTGATGAAGATGATGAAACTTCAAAGGATTTATGGGATAAAGCAGATTTCAGTGTAAACTCTGAATACTTTGAAGTATTTGCTAAAGTGGAACTTGCAGACAGAATCGCCACCGTTGAAATGCTGATATACCGAAATGCTGAGACCGGTGAAATGCGTACTTATTACCGAGATTTTTCTCGAACTGAAGCGAGAGTTCCTGCAACTAGCAGCCAAAATAACTCTAATAGTGACAGCAATCCTTAGGCAGAAAAAATGAAAACAGTAAATATTCGATGGAACGTCGAATTAGAAACATGGTTTATTGCTGAGCTTGTAAGTGGAGCAGAAATTGAAGAGGGCAGCCAATGGCTTTCATTCGACCAATGGGCTTCAACGCAAGCTGACCTCTCTTCATTTCGTTTTATTTTAAGCGGTGAAAATTACGTATGCCGCTGGTTAAACTTGCCTGGCGTTCAACCACGCCACCTTAATAAAGCATTGCCTTTTGCATTAGAAGAAAGCTTTATTGATGATGTAGGGCTGTATCATCTTGTGACTACCGGCAAGCATGGCAAGTTTACCCATCAAATTTACTGCACAAAAAAAGATATTCTTGAGCGACTATTAGAAGCATGTTCATTGCATCATATTCAGTTGCGCCAGCTTATTCCTGAAACAAGCT
>Ga0115572_10001557_pt1 | contig 18606 bp, 28 predicted proteins | sample COGITO_mtgs_1206_FD_88681 | JGI IMG/M metagenome (GOLD analysis project Ga0115572, IMG submission 88681) | Pelagic marine microbial communities from North Sea - COGITO_mtgs_120607 | ecosystem: Environmental > Aquatic > Marine > Epipelagic | place: Germany:Helgoland, sampling site Kabeltonne... | reverse complement strand
TAAGTTGGAGGGGGTGAATAAAGAGTTATCTCAAGAGATTTCTAAGAAAGATGAAAGTTTAGATGAACTTAGACAAACTTTAGATATTGAATTAAATAAACCACCTACAGAAGTTGAGAAGTTTATTGAGGTTATAGTTGAAAAACCTATTGAAGTCATCAAGGAGGTTAAGGTAGTTAATAAAGATAAATTGATATTACTACAGGAAACCATATCAAAGATGAAAGATGAGATAAGAAAAAAAGATGAAAAGATTTTACAAATTGAGAATAATGTTGTAGAATTAGAAAAAATAAAAGGACCAATAAAGGGTAAATTTATGGGTTCTACAAATTTAAACGATAATATATATAAGTAATGGAATTAGTAATTTGGTTAATAGCAGCGTACGGAATGAGTCAGATATTAGTGTATGGTTCAATTTTTAAAGGATTAAGAGACGGTTTACATAGATGGGCGGAAAATAGACTATCAATATTTAACTTCATGGGAGTATTTCTATCAGGATTAATATCTTGTATGATGTGTACCTCAACATGGGTTGGGTTTTTAATGAGTTTTATTTGGTCACCATTTGTTGAGGTTTTAGGAGTTAATATGGCGTTTGGGGTATTTTTTGATGGTATGTTAGCTTCAGGTGGTGTTTGGATGATTAACACTATTGTGGAATGGTTCGAGGAAACAAAAGGTAATGGATAATGAAATAAAAGAAGTTAGGTATTATTTAGTACCTGGTGATTGGAGAATGGTTTATAAAGTTATCGCTTTATTAGTAAGTTGGTACTTTAATAAATCATTACTTTGGTTAGTAATTCATTATTTATTTGGTTGGATGTACTTAGTATATGTACTCTTAATGGGTGGATTTTCTAATGGAAATGTAGGTAATATGATTAATTACTACTTTAATTAAAACCACTTATTTTTCTTAAAATAATAGAACATCCCAACAATAGTTAATATTGTTAAACCTAAAAATACCCAAAATCCGTGGTCACCAGTTAGTAAAGGTACGTCATCAAAATTCATTCCCCACATACCGGTGTAGAAAGATAACGGTAAGAAAATAGTAGACCATATCGTAAGTAAGTTTAACTTACGGTTCATTTTTTCAGTTTGGTCTTTATCGAAAGCGGTATCAAGATTATCCATTAGGGATAATAGGGTATCAATCTTAGTATCATTAGGGTTATCTAATTTATAAAGTAACATTTCTTTTTTAAGTTGATAAAGGTCCATCTCATCAAAGTTAGGGTGGTTACTTTCTAACCCTTTTTCTAATTCAATAACTTTTTTGTTAAATGATTCTATTTTTTCCATATGTCCATAATCCATAATAAACTTTCCATTCCGTACATAATACCTACAAACATTAATCCATAATGTGTATAACCATTGTTGACTACTCCATTAAAATCTTGTATAATTGATGGTATAGTTGAAACAATAATTGAGACTGAAAATAAAAGTTTTACCAGTTTATTGGAAAGTATTTTTGTTATTAGTTCTCTCATATTAATAAATAGATAAATAATTAAAATTATGCCAAAAAGTAAAACAAGAGGTGGAGCTACGGCTCACCGTAAAAGAGTTCAAGCGAGAAACGCTAAAATTAAGGGGATGCAAAGAAAAATGCAAGAACAGTATACTGCTGAGATGACTAAACAGTTAGAGGAGTATAGAAAAACATTATCAGCGGAAACTGAAAATAATGAGGTTGTTGAGAATGAACAACCACTTAACATAAAGTTATAGAGTTAAAATGGATTTGTTTAATCCGCCAAAAGAATTAAATTACAGTTATATGAGTCATAAACTAGATGTTGATACTTTAGAAAATCCTTATATTCAAGTTGTTTGGGAAGATACTCCAGATAATTTTACTCAGGAAAGACTAAAGAGAGTTAGGTCTTATTTTGAAAAAAAATATAAATCTAAGAATGTAAACGTAATAACGAAAGTTAAGACGGAAGATATGGATGTGCAATCCGTAGACGTTTCTATGAATATATTAGATGAAAATTTTCAAAAAGAGCTAATAAAAAAATATCTAATTGCTAATGGGTATGAAAAAAGTTTAGATGAGGTATTAAATATTGATTTATTAGTGGAGGATAAAATTGCTTCCGAAAAGGCGGATATAACACCATTTAAAAAGTGGTACATAAAAAATATTGAATTCTCTAACTTTCTATCATTTGGCGACAAACAAGTTTTAGATTTTGAAAAAGTAGAAGGTATTACTGCGGTAGAATCTAATCCACCTAACTTTGGTGGTAAAACGGTTTTGACTGTGGACCTTTTACTATTTTTATTCTTTAACACGACAACTAAGACTAATAAAGCTGAAGAAATTTTTAATCGATTTAGAAATAAAGATAAGGTAGTAGTTAAAGGTGAAATTCAAATTGATGGTGAGGATTACATCATAGTTAGGGAAGTCAATCGTAAACTAAAAAGAAATAAAACAGATTACACTGTTAGTACTAGTTTAGAATTTTTCAAAAAATTGTCTGACGGTAGTTTACAAAATTTTACAGGTGAACAAAGAAGGGAAACCGAAGAGTTTATAAAGAAATCTATAGGAACTATGGATGATTTCTTAATGACTATACTAACTACTTCGACTAATTTAGAGGAATTAATTGATTCTAAACCCACCGCTAGAGGACAAGTTTTATCAAGATTTTTAGGGTTAGATTCTCTTAAGTTAAAAGAAGACGTAGCTAAAGAAATTACTTCAAACTATAGTAAGGGAATGATTTCAAATATATATAATATTGAATCATTAAAGGAAGAGATTGAAATTGCGAAAATCGATATTGAACAAGAGAATTTAAACATACTGAAATATGTTGATGAACTTAGTGATGTTAATAGTCGTATTGAGAAAGGTCAGGGTTATAGAGATGATTTGATTAGAAAAAAACACATAGGGTTAGATGATGAGTTACTTAGAATTAACCCTGATTCAATGAAAGATGAGATTAAAGAATATGGGTCAAAAATAGGTGTCACACTTAAAGAACTTACTTCAATCAATGTAGTTGAACCTTCAAAATATTACCATGAAGATGAACACGACCAAATAAAAGAAAAGCTATCAACTGAAAAGGTTAATGAGGGTACAATGTCTTCGAAAAAAGAAGATATCATTGAAGAATTAAAAACGTTTGAAGATGGATTAGAGTGTCAATACTGTGGTATCGTTTTGGCTCAGTCAACTTACACAGAAAAGAGAAAAAAAGAGTTAGAGGATATTAATATAGGTATAAGTCGTTCTACTCTTAAATTAAAGGAGTTGTCACTTCAAGAACAATCTTTCGTAAATCTTAAAAAAGATTTTGATACCTATGAAAGAAACAAACTTATAAAGGAAAAATTTGAAATTCAACTTGAAACTTTGGAACTTAAAAAAGGTAGTTTGGAAGAGAAACTTAAAAGATTCAAAGAGGTTCAAATAAAGTTAGAGGAAAATAAAAAAATTGATGAGACCATTCTCAAAGCAGATATGAGGTTGGATGTTTTAACAGTTGAAAGAGACGGTGTTAATACTAAAATAAGTGATTCAAAAAATAATATTAAAAACCGTAATTCTAAGATTGATGAGAATAATAGTTTTATTATTAGAATAAAAGATGAAGAAAAGAAATTAAGGTTATATAAAATTTACTTAGAATTATTTGGTAAAAAAGGTATAACTAAAATGATTATGAGAAGTATGACACCGGTAATTAATTCAGAATTACAAAGGTTATTGATTGATTCTGCAGAGTTTAAATTGGAGGTTAGGATATCTGAAAAAGATGAGGTTGAATTTTGGATGATAGATAATAACACTGGTATTGAAAAATTAATGAGTTCAGGTTCAGGATATGAAAGGTCTATAGCTTCATTGGCGTTAAGGGCGGTTTTAAGTAAGGTATGTTCTTTACCGAAACCAAACATAGTTGTGTTTGATGAGGTATTTGGTAAAATATCTAATGAGAATTTAGAAATGGTGTCTCAATTCTTCCAAAAGATTAAAGAGTATTTCGAGAAAATATTTGTGATAACTCATAATCCTTTAGTTAGTCAATGGGCCGATAGTGTGGTAAAAATAAATAAAGATAATAACGTTTCGAAAGTAGAACAATGACAAAAATAGTAGTAACAGGTGGAATGGGGTTCATAGGGTCACATTTCGTAAATAAATTAAATAAAAGATTACCTAATAGTGAAATAACAGTAATTGATAAAATGACATATTCTGCGAATATCAATAACGTAAAATGTGATTTTAATTTTATTAAGGAGGATATATGTAACTTAACTGAACTACCTAACTGTGACTATATTGTTCACTTTGCTGCTGAGTCCCACGTAGATAATTCTATAGAAAACGGTAGACCATTTGTTCGTACTAATGTTGAAGGTACATTTAATTTGGTTGAACTAGCTAAAAATATAAAAGGTTTAAAAAAGTTCATCCATATCTCAACTGATGAGGTTTACGGTGATATGGATTATTATGGTTCAGATTCAGTAGCTGAGGAAACATTTAATCTTATTGGTTCTTCATATTATTCAGCAACTAAAGCCGCATCAGACTTAATTGTACAATCCGCAGGAAGAACTTTTGGTTTACCTTATGTTATTACAAGAACTTGTAATAACTTTGGAGAAAATCAACACGAAGAAAAAATGATACCTAAAATTATCAAGAATATAAAAAATGATATTCCTATTCCGGTCTATGGTGATGGTAACCAAGTCAGAGAGTGGATACATGCAGATGACAATGCTGAAGCAATAATAAATATTATGTTATCTGAAGACACTATCAATGAAGTTTTCAACATAGGTAGTGGGTATCGTATAACTAATAATCAATTGATTAATTTAGTTTCTGAAGTTGTTGATAGAAAAGTTAAATTTGAGTATGTTGAAGACAGATTAGGACATGATAGGAGGTATGCCTTGAATATTACAAAATATAATAGTAAGTTTGGTAAGATAGACTATATTAATCTTAAAGAGTGGTTGAGTAAAATTATAACTAAAAATGAAGTGGGATAAATACTTTTTAAATATTGCAGAAAACGTAAAGTTAAAATCCAAAGACAGAAGGACTCAAATCGGTGCAGTAATAGTAGGGAAAGATAATGAAATTGTATCTACAGGTTATAATTCATTTCCAAGAGGTATTAATGATAATGTTAAAGAAAGACAAATTAGACCTGAAAAGTATTATTGGATTGAACATGCCGAGCGTAACGCAATTTATAATGCTGCGCGTATTGGTGTTAGTTTAAGAGATACAACAATGTATCTAACCTGTGGAATACCATGTAGCGATTGTACTAAGGGTATCATAAGTTCAGGTATAAAAAAGATATACTGTAAAGTTCAGGATACCACAAGAAATAGGGAGCATTGGGATGAACACGCTAAAAGAAGTCTACAAATGTTTAAAGAAAGTAATGTTGAAATAATTTTTTATGATGAGAAAGAAAAGTGATGATACGTGGCAAATTTTAAGAATTCAGGGAGAATTCACAAAAGGATTTGATACATTTAATGATTTAGGACCATGTGTCTCAGTTTTTGGTTCTGCTCGAACTGAAAAAGACACATGGTGGTATGATGAAGCCAAGAAATTCGGTAATCTTATCGCATCTAAAGGATTCGGAATTATCACAGGAGGGGGACCTGGTATTATGGAGGCCGCTAATCAAGGGGCTAAAGAGGTTGGTGCTAATTCCGTAGGAATTGGTATTGAGTTACCTTTTGAGTCTGGAATGAATCCACACGTTACCAAAGGATTGGAATGTAGATACTTCTTTACTAGAAAGGTAATGTTTTTAAAGTATTCACAAGCATTTGTGGTCTTTCCTGGGGGTTTAGGAACATTAGACGAACTATTTGAAGCGTTAACATTAGCACAGACAGGTCACTCACCACAGTACCCCATAGTATTAGTAGGTAAGAAATATTGGGGAGGTTTAATTGATTGGTTATATGATATGGTTAATCCTACAGGGAGAATGAGTTTAGCTGATTTTGATTTATTTAGAATAGTTGATAATGCTGAGGAGGCGAGTGAGAAAGTTATTGAATTTATGGAAAAATATAGAAAAGAAAACACTAATAATTTTTAAGTTAAGTTTTTTTTATTATCTTTGTATTCTAAAGATACACAAATGGAAAAAATAGATTTAAACAAAGAAATGGCTTGGGTTACTTTCCTTAATGATGGGTGGGAAACCGTATGGCATCCTGTAACCGATGTGATGGGGAACCATCTTGAATTTGACGATGGTATTATGGACCACTGTCGTTCTCAGTTCAACCGAGAAGATAATTGGGTAAGTTTTGGAATTGCACGTACTAGCCAGATGTTAGTAAAAAACTCAGAAAGAGATAACCTTTAACACCAAAGAGAAATGAAAAATATAAAAGCAATAATTAAGAAAATTGAAAGTGTTGATGTAGTGTTAATTTTAGCTGCACTATTATATGTAACTTTTTTATGTTTTCAAATACCTAAAATGTTTTAAAATATGAAAAATATTATATTTGATTTAGACGGGACATTAGCACTTATAGATGATAGAAGAGCATTATCAACTAAAGATAATGGCAAAATTGATTGGGATATATTTTTTGACCCTAACAATATAAATTTAGATAAGCCAAATCAACCTGTTATAAAAGTCGCTCAAATGTTTAAAGATAATGGGTTCAGAATCGTTATCTTTAGTGGTAGGTTAAAAACAACTAAAGATGTCACTAAAAAATGGTTAGAAAAATTTAATGTACCATTTGATGTTTTAAAAATGAGACCTGATAATAAACAGTTTAAGTTTATGTCTGATGATGATTTGAAACAAGGTTGGTTAGATACTTTATTCACAAATAAAGAAGATATATTCGCAGTCTTTGACGATAGGAAAAAAGTGGTTGATATGTGGAGAAGTAATGGGTTAAACGTATTTCAGGTTGCGGAGGGAGATTTTTAAAAAAAATATTAATTTAAAATAAATAAAATGGTAAAAGAGTTAACATACAAGAAAAGAGGGACAGACGAGTACTATCCACCACTAAAATATTATAAAATGAGAGATGGTACACATATCGCCACCTATCAAGGATTTAGAGGGGATAATCCCGATTTAGACTTTATTGTAAAATATAGGGAACCTGGAAAACGATTAAGAACCCCAAGTCATACTCATTGGATTGTTGATTTACTTGTTAAGTGTGAATACAATAAAGGTTTGGTTAGAGGTTTCGTATATAATATGTTAGACAAGTATGACCAAATGGAACCATTTAAGACTACCGATGAAAGAGATAATTACGAATTAAAAGTTAAAGATGAGTTGGATGAAGTATATAATGAACTAAATGGTCACGGATATTATCAAATGGATACCTTAACAACATTTATTGAACTATTTATTAGATGTGAAAAACAAAGTGAAGGTGCGTTTATGTTTAAAGCCCTATTACAGTTAATCTTAGATTACTGTGACGGAATAAAAGATTTTTACCAAATAGTGGGTTATTCAAAAAGAGTATAGTATGAATATATTAGTTACAGGGGGAGCAGGGTTTGTTGGTTCTAACCTAATAAAAAGTATAGTTAAGAAGTATCCTAACTATAAAGTAATCTCTGTTGACAACTATTTTACAGGTAAAAAAGAAAATCATATAGATTCTCCAAATGTGACTTACATAGACATATCAGTTAATGAGTACATCGATAGTGGTGGGGGAGTTACTCCCGATGTCGTATATCATTTTGGTGAATATTCAAGAATAGTTAAATCTTTTGATGATGTTGATTACCTTATTGAGACTAATTTATATTCAACATCTAAGTTAATTGAAAAGTGTAAACAATGGGGTAGTAAGTTAATTTATTCAGCTTCATCATCAAAGTTTGGAAACGATGGTGAAGATGAAAACTTATCCCCTTATTCTTGGGTTAAATCTAAGATGGTTGAATTAATCAAAAATTATGGTAAATGGTACGACTTAAATTATGAAATTGTTTATTTTTATAATGTTTATGGTCCTTGTCAAATAACTGATGGTGATTACGCGACTGTTATAGGTATATTTGAAAGACAATATAGTAACGGTGAAAATTTAACAGTTGTTGAACCAGGTAACCAACAGAGAGATTTTACACACGTTGGTGATATTGTGGACGGGTTAATACTGATAAGTGAACAGAGTAAAAATCATGAGTGGCATCTTAGAAGTGGTGTTAATCACACTATAATACAGATAGCTGAGATGTTTGGTGATTGGGAGTTTATACCTGAAAGACGAGGAGAAAGATTTACTAGTGAGGAATTTAAAACTGATACTGAGGAGATTTTAAATTGGAAACCAAAACATTTAATAGAAGATTACATTAATTCAGTAAAATAACTTTCTTACGTTTTGTAGATTAGAATTAATGTCGTATATTTGTAAAACAAACAAGGAAATATGACAAAAAAATACGACATAATTGAAACAACTACAGTTGAGACTCTTTGGGGTGGTGAGGTAACTAGAAAAAAAATCAAAGACGATTATTTCAGGGATTCTAACGTTATTGCTAAATCACAAAGTAAAGTAGCGAAGTCTGAACGTAATGATTGTGTTGTTAGAGCGTTTATGATGTCATTAGATTTACCTTACGATAAGGCTCACAAATTCGTGTCGGACAAATTTAATAGAATAAATCGTAATGGAACTCATACTTCGGTTTATCTTGAAAATATTTTAGGTAAGCAAAAAAATGGTAAGAAAATGAGACTTATGGGTTATCACCCAACAAGGTCTTTCGGAGGTAGAAAAAAACTTACCAACCCTAAATATAAAAAAGAAACGGGGTATACAGTTAAGTCCTTTATGGAACAACACCCAAAGGGTAATTACTTTATGATTGTTAAGGGACACGCATTAGCTTTGGTAGACGGTATCCTTTACGGTAATTCAGATGAACAGTACAATGGTTTTCGTAGACAAGTACATTATGTAATTAAGTGTCAGTAATTATATGAGTGTTGACATGTTTGTAATTGGTGAGATAGTTAGTTGATTAGATTCGACATACATTATTGAGGAAGTTAGAGAAGATGGTTTAATTTTAAAACAAAATTTTAGTATAGGTACGGTATTGACAAAACCGGTAAAATTTATTGAAGTTGTGAAGATTTAGTGTTAAATATTTTTTTTATAGATAAATCTGCCGTATATTTGTATAACAATAAGGGTTTAACAATATAAAAAAGGAAAGATATGTATATTAAAGAGTATGACAACGTAATGGGTAAAGGGTTTTCAGTAGAGCAATCAGTTAATGGTAAAATGTGTAAATTCATGGTAAATGATAACGGATTTGATTCTGAAACTGAATATGAGTACAGAGCAATCACTAAGTGTGTTGCCGGGTTTCTAACAATTTCAGAAGGTAAAGGTAAACTTTCACGAATTGCTACTCGATGGGAAAAGAATCGACTACATACCCTTGAAGTAAAAAACCAATACGGTAACTATCAAACGGTCTTAGCTATGAAAGCTAGTAAATTCTACATAATTGATAAAGTTATTATTGAGAATTTAACGGTTGGAGATATTCACTCTGGGTTTCCTAAGATGGCTGACCATAATCACTGGAAATCAATTGGTTCTAAAACATGGGCCGACCCCGCTTACGGAGTGTTAGTGGATAGTTTTAAAAACATAACTCTTCAAATGGTTTAAACCATAAAAAAACCCACCGATTGGTGGGTTTTTAATTTTAATATGTTAAGGGTTAAAAGTCCATATTATCATATGGGTCTAATAAACTTCTTTGTTTAAATCCTACACCCCCAACATAAGTTTCTCTATTTTTAATTTGACTTCTGTAAAATTCTAACATTTTTTTAGCCACCGCTCTATCGTATTCTTTGTCATCTGTCTCAGGTACCATATCGTCAATATAAATTGACCCTCTAAATCTTCTTAAAGGTCCTTTGTGGTTGTAAATGTCATTAATATCAGACTCATCCATCTCAAAGTCAAAATCATCTACAGGGTATTTAATAAACTCTTCTTCATCTTCATCTTCATCAAATTGTTCTGAAACCACATTATTATGAAAATCTACACCTTCTAACGAGTTAAAAAAATCAACAAACTCATCACGTTCATCATCCATTTTACTTATGTATTCTTCAGTTTCTCTGTAAGGTTGAAGTAAATCTGGATTTTCACAATGAAAATCTACATGAGCCGCGTAGTCTTCCATTGTTACCACACCATCTTTATCTAAATCAAAATGTCTATAAAGTTCATCAGGACTTATGATACCATCTTTATTTTCATCTGCGGAATCTTCATTAATTGGTTCTGTTTCATCATCAATAACCATATCAGTCATATATTCTAACATCTTAGGTCCATAGATATCTAATAAACGGTTTATAACAATCTTAGGATTTTTTCTCATGTATCTCACAATATCAGCAGGTATCTCACCACTGTATTTACCAAACACATTTTCTAATTCAGTTTCTCTTGGTGTTTTACTTATTTGAGGTTCGATAGTAAAATCTTGTTCAATAAGTTTTTTTTCTACGGCTTTTTGTATTATATTTGTAAGCTCAGATTCGGGAATGACAAGTTTTTTCATAATAATTTGTTTTTTCTTATAAATATAATTAGAATTAAAAAAAAGTGTAATATGCAAGAAAAGTCTAAACCTTATATGTTGTTTATTTTTTCGGAGTTCGAAAAAGGTTCAACAATCCTAAAAGATATACCGTTACAATTATCACCAGTGAGTTCATCAAAGTATCTCAAATACAACCATACTGATACACATGTGGTCTGTAATTTTGAATCAAATCTACAATTTGAGGATTTAAGAGAGTTTATTGACAGTACTATAGGATTAATTGTCGACCAGTGGTATTTATTTGAACATCCTAATAAGATGGCGGTACATATTGATGATACGTTAAAATTGAATTTATTTGATTTAGAAACGGAAAATATGCAATATGAAAAAATGCCTAATAAACAGGATGATGATGAGATGTTAAAGATTATGGATTACTTCTTACAGAATAGTATGAAGAATTTTGATAAAGATGAAATTGATAATATGTTTTACAATGAAGAAGATTCTTTAATAAATGAGCTTAAATTGAAAAAAAATGTTACCTTTGTAAAACCAACATTAGATGAACTACTTGAAAAGGTTAAAGAAAGTGGTGTGGATAAATTAACTAAATACGAAAAACAAATATTAGACGAATATGCGAGAAATTAGAGACAACAACAGTATGTATACATTAAATCAGGATGACATTCAAATGTACTTAAAAGACTTAAGACAAATTGATGTTATGACCCCCGAAAGAGAAAAAGAGTTATCGAATATTATGTGTTCGAATGACTGCACACAAGAACAACGAGACGCAATTCATAAAGAACTGTTAGAGGGTAACCTTAGGTTTGTTATTACGGTTGCAAAACAATATCAAAACCAAGGGTTAGATATGTCAGATTTAATTGCTGAGGGTAACTATGGTTTAATGAAGGCAATCAAAAATTTTGATTGGACAAAAAAACTTAGATTTATATCATACGCTGTTTGGTGGATTAAACAATCTATTTTACAATCTCTTAATGAAAACTCAAGGACGATTAGACTGCCAGTTAATGTTGTTCAAGATTTATATAAAGCTAAAAAAGTTGCTCAAAAGACAAATACTGAATTAGATTCTAAATTTACAAGTCTACCTAAAACAACGTCAGTAGATAACTTTATTAATGACGAGGGAGACACTCTAATTGATTTACTTGAGAATGTTGACTCAGTACAACCCGATGAAGGTTTTAACACTGCAGATGAGTTAAAACATAGGTTATTTGGTATTATGTCAGTACTTGACGACCGAGAAAGAAATATTGTTGAAGAGTATTATGGGTTAACAGGTACACCAAGAACACTTGAAGATATTGGGGGTGATTTTAACCTAACTAAAGAAAGAGTTAGACAAATTAAAGAAAAGGCTTTACGTAAATTACGTAACGAAAGCTCTACTTTATTTGATTACTTATAGGACTTTTAACTATTTATAGATAACTAAAATCACTTTATGGGTATTTTAAAAGAAATTAAAAAACGTATTTTCCCTACTGTAGTGGCACTCTCGGCTTTGTCTGTGAGTGTTTCTGCTGCGTTTTATTCGGTATCAGGACTTAGTAAGTTATTTGCGGGTGCGACCTTTGAGGTTATAATAATGGCGTCATCATTAGAGGTTTCTAAATTAGTTATCGCGTCACTATTATATCAATATTGGGGTAAAATTAATAAATTGTTAAGGTTCTACTTAACTTTGGCTACAATAATATTAGTACTTATTACTTCTGCTGGTATCTATGGGTTTTTATCTGCAGCATATCAAGAGACGGCAACTAAGTCGGGTATTGTTGATAAGAGAGTCGAAGTTTTAGAACTTAGAAAAAATAGATTTATAGATAGTAGAGATTACTTAATGACTGAAAAGGGGGTCTTAGATAAAAGTATTTCAAGTCTTAGAGATGGTTTATCTAACAATGTTATCCAATACAAAGATAAAGAAACGGGTCAAATAATTACCACAACTTCTTCAAGTACAAGAAGGGCATTACAAAATGAGTTAAATACTGCGGTGACACAAAGAGATAAAATTTCTGTTAGGTTAGAGACCGCTACCGACTCAATTAACGGTATTGATATTAAAATTTTAGATACTGAGAGTAGTGCTGAAATCGCAAGTGAATTAGGACCTTTAAAATATTTAAGTGAATTAACAGGTAAACCTATGAATATTATAATTAACGTACTTTTGTTAATTATTATCTTTGTATTTGACCCATTAGCAATTTCATTAGTAATTGCATCTAATTTCATGTTTAATCAATTAAAAAGTAAAAATAAAAATGAGGATACAGAAATAGATAATTTAGTAAGTAACCCCATAGACATATCAAAAGAGGCGGGTAAAATTGAAAAAGAGTTACTTAGTGATGAACCCAAACCTTTAGAAGTTTCTGACGAATTACTAAGTAGATTAGAAAAAGAATTAGGTAAAATAGACACCAAAGAGACTGAAAATGAAAAAAGTATGGTGATAACTGATGATTTATTGAAAAAAATTGATAAATTATCACAAGTGATTGATTTGGAAAGTGACGTAGAAGAACAATCAGAGAATATAGAAAAAAAAGAGAATAATAAAGTCACTCCACAACCAAATAAACGTATTCTAACATATAGAAGGAGAGATGGCGGTGAAAATTCAAAAACTGATAGGAGTTAAGCCTATTGGTAATTATAAAAAAAAGAAACAAATACTATTAACACATACGGGTCGTAATGCTAAAGATTATTTAAATAGTCTTAGATATCGAATGGGTGGTAAATATAATAAATTACCTCATTATGTGATTTCAAGAGAGGGTGAGGTACATGAAATTATACCTCCTGAGACCTATAGTAATTATATGGATGTAAAGTCCCATAATAAATCTACAATAGTTATATCATTAGAAAATTTAGGGTGGTTACGTAAAAACCCATTAGTTGGGGGTTACATTAACTGGATTGGTAATATTTATAAAGATAGGATATATGAGAGGAAGTGGAGGGGTTACTTTTTTTGGCAACCTTACACTGATAAACAAATTGAAACTTTATCTGTATTAGTTAATCAGTTGTGTACTGACTTTAATATACCTACGACCTTTATTGGTCATAATGTTAAAGTGGATAAAATTGAAAAATTCCATGGTATAGCGTCTTACAGTAATTACTATAGAGAAAGAACCGATTTAAATCCATCTTTTAACTTTGAAGAGTTTATAAAAAAAATAGAAAATGAGTAATCAATACGATGAATTAAAGAATTTACTGAACGTATCTAGAAATATGTTAGGTAAAAATGACCTTACAGAGTCAAGAAAAGTTTTAACAAAAAACGGCCTTATTAGTGAACAAGAAATAGAAGATGATGGTGCAACAAATATCGAAGTGGATTCTGAACAAGAAATTGAGGTAGAAACTACTCCTGATGAAGATAAAAGTAAATCATATAGAGTATCTGGTGGTTTAATTACTTTACACGGTAATACTAAACAAGAATTAGAACTTTCAACAGATGAGAAAATATCTTTTCAAGAAACGATGGACGAGTTTGTAAATGAAGTATCTGACTTATCTGATTTTGGTACATTAAATTTATATCCAAACAACGTGGACTGGTCAGGTAAAGTGATAGACTATGATGTTGAATTTTACTTTTCAATAGGTGAAGACAACGGGGTATACATCAATGGAGATATGATTAAATTAGATGATGGTTTAGTAGAGTTAATTAATAAACTTACCTCTTTCTACGATAAATTTAAAGCTAAGTGGGCTAAAGTACTTTCACAAAGAAAGAAAACAAAAAATATAGATGCGGTATGATTGCATTAACTGGTATCATAAACGTTTTTAATAGTATTTTTGATTTTATCAAGAAGAACCCTAAGTTTTTTTTAGGGGTTATTTTTGCGTTATTAATTGTTTTATTGTTTAAACAATGTGATAACATTAAAGGATTAAAAAATGAAATAGAAATTAAAGAAGTTGAATATGAAAATGAAAAAAACCGTTTTTTTAATAATATAGAAAATTTAAAAGATTCAGTAGAGTTTGTTGAAGAGGATAACGTTTATGTTAAATCACTTTTAAGGGTTAGAGAAGGTGAATTACAGTTATTAGATAGAAAATTAAATGACGCTAAAATAAACATTCAAGAGTTAGCCGATAAACTCGATGAAAACGTAGAGGTTAAAAATATATACGTTACTGATGTGAGTTCAGAAATAGTCACTAATGACGTTATGACAAATATTGAACGTGATAGTGTCGGTAATATAGGTTTAGGTATAAAAGATTCCAACCAAATATATACACTTGAGACACAGAGCTGGTTTAAGTTAAGACCTTTTAAAGATTCATTGAAGTTAGAGTTAGTGGATAGATTTGGAATCGGGAAATCATCTCAACTAAAACACAATTTAAATTTTTCACTTACATTATCTCAACTTGAGATGGAAAATGGATTAACGCGAGTTGTTGTACAACCAACAGATAATAATGGGAACCCAATACCTCCAAGTATTTTACAGATACCGTTCGTTAATGGTGTAGAATTTATGGATATAAAACCTAATATAATACAGTCACCTACGAAACGTAAAAGTAGAAGGGGTTTTGGTATGTTAATAGGACCATCATACGGTTTATATAGTATAGATGGTTCGTTTCAACCTACATGGGGTATAGGAATAAGTGTAGGTTATAAGATTTTTTAATATTTATTAATATGGCACTAACACAAGCAGACAAAAACGACATTGAGATAATGATAAGGAAAGAAATAAAAGACTTCCTTGGGTCAACGACTATTAATCAGTTTGAGAAAAAAATTATCGAGAAAATACAAGATGAGATACGTAGAGGTAAAATAACCAAAGATGTTAGTGAAATTGTTGCTAAGGTTATGAAAGAATTTTATAAAATAATGTGGACTCAAAGAAGTTTTTGGGAACCAAGACTAAAAAATGTTAAATAATGAAAGATGTATCACAACAACTTAAAAAGGCTATAGGGACTGAAATGGGTTCAGCTATGAGTAAAAATTACACTACTCACGGTGATAGTGATTCAGTGACTGATTTTATGAACGCAACTAGTAAACTTAAAAAAGAAGTACAAGAAGATGGTAATGAAGGATGGTCACCTCAAATAGGTAAAACTGAAGGATTGACGAGTGATACTTTAACTAAAATATTAACTAAAATAGCAAAAGATTTAGATGATGAGACGGAAACATCTAAAGAAGAGCCGAATGAGGCGACTAGCGCGGGTTCTGCCGGTGGTTATGTAGGACCTTTATTTGGTAAACCTCAAAAAAGAAAAATTAAGGAAGAAAAATTAGAAGGTGGTTTATCTGATGGTATGAGTATTGAAGATATGGCATCTCATCACAAAGTTGATGTTGATAATATTATAGATGCTTTAGAGAAGGGTGTTAATGTTGAATTAGAACATACTACTGAAATGATGGTAGCTTTTGAAATAGCGATGGACCATATTTACGAGGATTTAAACTACTATAATAACTTAGAGAAGATTGAATCCAAAGAGGCGACAACTTCATCTTCTGTTGGGGCGTATGATGCACCATTTGGAGGACCAAAAAAGGACCCATTACAAATAGATACACCTAAGAATGTTTATTCAAAACTTAGGTCAGTTAAAGATAAGAACTTCCCAAAGTTAGGTGGACCTGGAGGTAAATACGTAAAAATAAAAGATAAATGTAAGAAGTTCCCTTACTGTAATCAGGGTGACATAAACGCTTTAGAGTTCTTTGAAAACAATATAGTTAAAGAAGCCATAAAACAAGTATCAAAAAAATATAACTTGGATAGTTCCTTTATTAAAGGAGTTATAATGGAAAAGTTAAATAAATAATTGATACTTACTATATATTTATAATAAAAATACTGATATGAAAGATATTGAAAATATGATTGAAAACCTCGTAGAGAAAGTTCTAAGTGAGGAAGTCAACAAAAAAGTAAAAGATATAACTGAGTCTGTTTCAACTGAAATTGATGAAATGGAAGAGTACTATGAAGTAGCCAAAAACCGTAAAGAGGAAAGAAAGGCTAGTAAAGATGAACCAAAAGAAGGTATGGGTAAGATGCCTGAGTTAAGAGATAAGTTTGATGGACGTGATTCTAAAGTTGTTGGTGTCTATTCTAATATAGATAAACAACGTAAAGAGATGGGTGAGGACGAAGTAGAAGAAGGAAACGAATTTAGTGGAGCAAGAGCTAAAGCAATCGAAGACGGTAAAGACGAATTCGAAGTTGACGGTAAGATTTACCCTGTAGAGGGTGAAAAAAACGAGTCTAAAAAACAAAGTTTAAAATTGACTGAAGATGAAATGATTGAGTTAATCCAACGAATAGTTAAAGAACAAAAAATTTCAGGGATTACAGGTCAAAAAAAGGCAATGAAAACATCTAAGAAGGATAATGAAGATTATATTAAATCAGTTACTAAAAAAATGAAAGATTATCTTAAAAATGCTGATGAAGGGGAATACGTGGCTGACCCTGAAAAATTTCCAACAGGTAACGGGGATAGAAAAGATGATAAGATGATGTATACGGCATCTGACGGTGTTGAGGAGTATATCGACCAAATTGCACGTTCAGGAGGTATGGAAAATTTAGATTACGACCAAATCAAACCTGATGAAGAATGGTTAGATATGAACATTCTTGGTTCGTCAGAAACTGGTAATAATCCCGAATGGGCAAATGCGGTGAAGACGGATACAGGAGAAAAAGTTAAAGATAGAATGGATAAAAACATTTTAGCTAAACTTAAGAAACAATCATATAACAAAGCACCTCAACCAGTAACCGATTACTCAGGTAAGAAAAAAACAACTGATAGTATGGCGGGTATCGAGGTTTCAGAGTCTGTTAAAACAGATAAGAAAAAAGAGAGAGTAAATGAAGATATCGATAAGATGAAAAAACTATTTTCACACAATTACAAAACTCAATAACAAACAAAACTTTATATTTTTTTGGTCCGTTCTATATTTTTACTATGAAAAGATATAGAATGGACCAATTTTTTAAATGGCTATCTACACCTATGGATAAGGAAGATATCGACACATGGAATCGTGCTAATAATATTATACCTGAATACTGTGACTTATTTGAGGACTTTAGTTTTTCACTTTATTACTTAATTAGTGAAACTTACTTAGGGTTTAGTCATGGTGATAGTAACGCAACAAAAATTGGTATAATGAATGACGATAAGTTAGAACACTTTAGATGGTGTTTTGATAAAGTTATATTAGATTTCAAAAAGGAAAATATAACATTTAACTTCAGTAGTAATGATTATGACTTTTTCGAATCATTTTATATGGAAGTATATTATGAACAGTTAGATGGTGTCGTTAGAGACTCAATAGAGACCTTCTTACGAGAGTTATTTAATCGGAGAAGAACGATTACCCAACCTGACCTTGAGATGTTTACAGACCTTTATAAGTCGTTGGAACGTTCAGTACAATTATAATTTTTCCCATTTCTATTTACTATGAGCAATATAAAATTAAGTTTCTATTAAAATAAACTAAATTAAGATTTTAAAAAAAATGGAAACATTAGAAACAATTAAAGGACTAGTCGAAGAACTTTCAGTGGATACTTCCAAGTTCTATGCTGGTAACAAATCAGCGGGTGTAAGAGCTAGAAAAGGTGCACAACAACTAAAAACTTTACTACAGGATTTGAGAAAAGAAATTTTGGAAGAAAAAAATAAGTAATAAAGTGATAGAAACAATAATGACATACATAGCAATTTTTATTGCGGTATTTACATCATTATCAATCATACGATTGTCAGTAAATTTCATAAAGGCCCTATTATCAACTCCACCTAAAAAGTTCGAGATTGGTATAGGGTCCTTAATTTACCACGGTCTATGTTTATCC
>Ga0115572_10001554_pt1 | contig 18629 bp, 11 predicted proteins | sample COGITO_mtgs_1206_FD_88681 | JGI IMG/M metagenome (GOLD analysis project Ga0115572, IMG submission 88681) | Pelagic marine microbial communities from North Sea - COGITO_mtgs_120607 | ecosystem: Environmental > Aquatic > Marine > Epipelagic | place: Germany:Helgoland, sampling site Kabeltonne... | reverse complement strand
TTCATCCAATCCATGGTGGACTTGCGCCATGAAGAATCTGTTTTCATTTGCTTTCTTCATTGGCTCGGCACGTCCACCAGAAATGATTCAAAGCAGTCCTGTTGGACCGTGCGCATCAACAAAATCGATTCCGGACACCTTTGTTGATTGCTCGGCACGTCCACCATTTGAGCAAATTTCATCCAATCCATGGTGGACTTGCGCCATGAAGAATCTGTTTTCATTTGCTTTCTTCATTGGCTCGGCAAGTCTAGGTGAGTGAATTCATGCGCCCCCAAAAACCCATAATCTAAACAAAATACAGGTAATTTCAATTGCCTCCACCGCTTAGGATTTCTGTGGAAAAAGAATTAATTGTTGCTGAGATGGTCCACAATTCCGAAATATATGGGCCCGGCAATCGCACGGTCATTTGGGTTCAAGGGTGCACTCTTGCATGCAAAGGATGCTGGAATCAAGACATTTGGCCTAAGAAAGGTGGGGTGCGCCAAACTGTGAACGACTTGATCGAAATGATCATCTCTCATGGTGACAATGGAATAACGCTCATGGGAGGCGAGCCTCTTCAACAAAGCGATTCAATCCTTCAATTGATAAAAATGGCTCGGCAGCACAATCTATCGGTCATGCTTTACTCTGGGTATGAAGAGAAAGAATTGGACGAAGTCCAACTCATGTGCGTTGATTTATCCGACATCGTGATCTTAGGCCGTTATGTTGAAAGGCTCCGTGATACGACACTCCGATGGCGCGGCTCGAGTAACCAAATAGTCCGATACCCAACAGAAAGGCACCGCAGTGAACTACGCAGGGAAGAGCATAGTGTTGAGATTCATATGGACGAAAATGGCCGGCTGAGAATACTGGGATATCCAGAAAAAGAACTTGTCAACCGTCTTATTGATGACGATCATTTGTAGCGAACAAGCACATAATGTACCTTTTTCCCTTTGGCGCGCCGTTGGATCTTATATCCTTGCGACTTGGCAATATCCATGATTTCAGAATCCCTAGAGCGGCGTAAATTTTCTGTTGAAATCTTTAATGCAGCAGCAAGTGCTTGTTTTCTTCGTTTGGATACCAGAGCCCTTGAACGAGCAAATGCGTCCGAGGAAGCGCGAGATATGCGAGTTGTGGACACTCGCTGTTCCTCTTTTGAATAAGCTGCCGTCACCTGATTCAACCAGTTCAGATTTTCACCATAGTTACCGGTATATTCATCAATCCAATGCTTATACCTGTAACGGCCAGACTGATACTGCAATGATTTGGTGCCGTCTGAGGTCTTTATTTTGAGGGACATGGGCAAATCATTTTGAATCGAACCAAGAAGTTCTGTCTGATGGCGTAATTGTGCGTCCATATCGCTCAACAGCGAGTCAAGTCGATCAGCTAATTCGCCAATACGCTGTGAATTTTGGTCTGCTTGGGATTTGAGATTCGTCAGGTCAGAGTCATTCTCGTCAAGCATACGCTCCAACTCATGAGGCTCAATCTCACCCGTAGCATTGAGTTCATCAATACATTTTGAGATGGATGCTTCGAGTTGGTCTAGTTGCGCGTTCACCGTATCTAACTGAACTAAACTCTGTGGCCGGTTCACCCAAGATGAAGAGTGTGAATGGTCGTTCAATGCTGCATCTAAGATGGTCAATGATGACCATACAGCGTCAGTTTCCGCCCACCGTCCGCTCATTTCATCGCCTCTTTTGCTGGACTTGGTCTTTCGTTTTGTTTTTTGCCGAGGATTTGGTTTTGTGGCCCTCATAATTTGTTGGAGGTTTTTTTGCTGGTAAATGGTCGATTTCAGTCACATCAGCGAGTTCTTCTAGCAACTTCCTAACTGCCTCAAGATCGGACTCTTCATCCCCAACAAAGCATTCAGTTTTCACTGAAATTTTCCCATTTTCATCCAAATCAAGACGAATTTCCACCATCAATCCTCATCTCCGTCGAAAGGATTAATTTCATCCGGGCGGTCAAGTTTTGGAGGGAGGTCTTCAATACCCCAAACAAGAGAGTCTCCATCTGCTGGCTGAGCCCGATTGTGAGCAAATGCTCTCAATTCACTGATTTGTTCCTGCATCGTCACTGCCAAGGGATAAGTCCTCGATATGACAGTACTGAAGTCCTCTGTAGTCATACTGCGCATTTCATCCTGGTAAGCAAGATAAAGTGTATCCCTTACAAGTTGTTCCAACTCAGCTCCAGAGAATAATTCAGTGTCTTCAGCAATTACGTCCAAATTCAACGATTCAACATTGGTGTCTGACGCTGCACCGATGGTTGAAATTTTCTTTTCGAGTATTTCCATTCGGACAGCCTTCGATGGAAGATCAACGAAGAAAATCTCATCAAAGCGCCCTTTTCTTAGTGCTTCGGCTGGTAAATTACTCACTCTGTTCGAAGTCGCAACAACAAAAACTGGACTTGTTTTTTCTTGCATCCATGTCAACAAAATTCCAAAGGTCCTCGCAGTAACACCACTGTCGAGGTCACCTGAACTTCCTGCACCGGCCATTCCTTTTTCTATCTCATCAATCCAAAGAATGCATGGCGCTACTGCTTCTGCAACCTCAAGCGCTGCGCGCATTCGTTGTTCTGTTTGGCCAACTAAACTTCCGAATACCTTAGACAGGTCAAATCGGACAAGGGGATACTCCCACATGCTTGCTATGGCTTTCGCAGTCAAACTCTTGCCGCAGCCAGGAACGCCTAGCATGAGGAGGCCCTTAGGGGCTTGGATTCCAAACTCTCTTGCGTTGGGGGAAAGTGCGCCTTTTCTTTCTGTGAGCCAATTTTTCAGATTTTTCAGACCGCCAACATCTTCAATGCTCACATTTGGTTCAAAATAATCTAAAACCCCACCTGCATTTTGTAGAAGCGATCTTTTCTGTGCAATAATGCTAGGAATTGTGCTTGTGTCCAGGATGGATTTGTTCTTAATTCCAGCCAATGAGAAGGCTGTTTGTGCCTCCATAGTGGTTAAGCCGCGAGCGGATTCAACTACACGTTGAACGGTTGCACCATCCTGTTCTTCGAAGTCATGCCTCCGTACGACTCGATCGTGTACTTTTCGCAAATCAGAAACATCTGGAAGATCTAGACTAAGCGCAAGAATTTCCTTTTGTAGGTCAACTGTCCCTTCGAACGAAGGGCCTGAAAGAATGAAACACTTTTTCTCCCTTGGCTTTGTTCGCGCCGCATCCCTCCATTGCCACATGCTAGCCCATGGCGGGACCGTAGTCGGAAGGCCTCCATCGATTGCATCGAGATGGTTTTCCTGATTGAAAAAATGGTGGTAGTCTTCCAAATGCAAGACGGCTGGCAATTCCAACTCTTCCTTGAACCAGTTGATGATATCACTGAGAGTGGCTCGATTAAGCGAGGCTACGAGGTCATGGTCTGATGTGAACCCTTTTGGAGTATCATTATTGTAGAGTTCGAGACCTTTTTCGTGGTTCCAGCGAAGGTAGTTAAAATCTTCTCGCCGGGTGGCGGCTGCGATAACCCCGGTGACGCGCTCCCATTCGAAACTCGAAATGGTGATAATGGGTACGCCGGCTCTCAAGGCATCCCTTACTTCAACGGTCAATAATTGGCGGTTGGACATGTGGGTTCCTGTGCTTACCTTTTTTTAGTTGTTTTCATAGGGGCTGACATGTCGTACCAACCACAAGGTGAAAAGGAGGCTTTGCACCATTTTAGTACGTCGGTTGAGAAATTTCTAAAACTCCAGTTTGACGGTAAGAATGAAAAGCAAAATAAAGACATGATTGTTGCCAAAATGGATGCGCTCCAGGCTGAATTAGGTGAATATACAAAGGAGGTTGAACGCCTCAAGGCATTGATTCATGAGCAAGAAAATCTGATCAAAAAGAATGATGATTTACGAAGAAAGCATGCTCTGAAATTAGATGAGACGAACAATCAATTGCAGCAAATCAGAGTCAGGTTTGAGGCTCAAAAGGAACAGAGGAATCAAGCGCAGACATCGTACTTCAATTCTATATCGAGACCAAACAATGCTTACCCTCCGATTCAGCCATTAGGCCCAGTCTTCGATCTCGAAAACAAGGCTAAAATCCATGCACTTGGTGATGTGCACGGCTGGGGGCCAGGTTTGGTTACGTTCTTGTTCTCGAATGAAATTGCCAGCGTTAAAATAAACGGGCAAAATATAGATTCCGTAAAAAAGTTAGAGAAAGTTCTACCAAGCCCATCAGCATATGAACCAGGGGTGCTTCTCGAAGGTCCATGGTACTTCGAAAACCGCCTCACACCCCCTGTCAAGTTGAGCAGCGTCCCAGGAGCTATTTATTCAATAGAAGTTATTCCAACCACCTCTTTCCTTCAAAATGGAATGATGATTCAGGTTGGTGATTTAGCCGACCGCGGAGACTATACCGAGCTTACAATCGACATCATGAGGCACCTTGTGGTTGCTTCCAAGGGAAAGGCATTCATGTTGGTGGGCAATCATGAAGAATTTCTTTTGACTGGAAATTTCAGCGGTTGGTACAAAAATGAAGAGAAACTTGGCATCTACGACAAAAACAAAAACAAGGATGGATCTCTTAGACTCGACCCGAAATTGGCAGGAATCAAATCCGGAAAATCCGCTGAAGATACTCACAAAATCTACACACAATTTCATCAATCACTCTACCATTCATATTCTGCACACCTTGCTCAATTGCTCTTGGCACAAGAGTATACAATTCGTTCTATTCTCGACGAGAAGTCACATGCAAGATGGGTTGGGATGACTCAACCAAGTCTAGATGCGCACGGAATTACTGAATCGAAATTAAAGCACTTAGCCACATCAAGAGACATAAACGACTTGACTTCTTGCCTTGCATGGCTGGAAGCCGTACGACATGCTGCCGCAAAGGATACTGGAGTTGTATTGGCAGGTGCACTGGTAATTTTTTCAATTGGGCATGTATTGGCATTACACGCCGAATCAACTGCGCTAGGGAGCCTTACAAAGTCGGAAACGGAAGAACTCAACAACCCTTACACTACAAAATCAGGGGTGCAGATCTCATTGCTCCCATACCGTTATGGATTGTTGAAATCCACGGATGGTTCAAAACCGCAAAAGTCACCACAAGCGCATTACATGTGGCAAAGGGATTCGAGAGTAAACTTCGCACGAAAGGTCGCAAGCAATGACCTGAAAAAGGCAATGGAGATGGTAAAACAAACCTTGCCCCACATAACGAATGTCGTTCATGGCCACACCCCTATCACAACAAAGGGACCTTTTACGACACACAATATTCCTGTGGAGACGACAAAAGGCCGAGTCGAAGTAACAAATCTCGATTACGGTATGTCGCCGTTTTATTCAAGTAGAGACATGACGAACATTGGCGTTGGCAAGGAAATTGAAACGATGTACATACAACCAGAGGTGTTTGAACCCACCTGCTTGCCAATTCAAACTCTTGGACAAAAACAGACTCAATTATATCAGAGCCCATGGATTCAGCACAAGCAGCATGGTCATATCTCCTTATTCCATCAACGAGAAAAGATCACAATAGAATTTATTTGCGGAAGAGGTGCTCGAGGAGAACGTCAAGTTACTTACAAAACAGACAGTAAAACAACGGGCTTTTTTACAAAGGAAAGTACAAAGCCGTCGAACACCGTTACGATAGACGAACTTGAAGATGTTTACCTTATCAAAGAAAATCGAACAGGGCTTTGGAGAACCCTTCAGAGAACACCACTCTTGCGTATCGCCTCGGCTAGAACGAGTAAGAAAAGTCAAACACTCGCCCGTCTTGAAGAACAGAACAAAAAGGCCAAACAGGAAGAAATGAAACTTCAGAAGAAAAAAGAAAGGGAAGCTTACGAACTCGAGCGGAAACGAATAGCAATGGAAAAAGAGGACGAAAGTAAGCGAAAGAAGGCTCAGGCTCGTTCCAATCAAAAAAGGACCAAATCGCCCACAGCAACGACAGAAGATCTACCAAAACCAGCTCCGGTGCCAACCCCTGCCACCGCCCCAAAACCAGCTCCGGTGCCAACCCCCGCTGCCGTCCCGAAACCAGCTCCGGTGCCAACCCCCGCTGCCGTCCCAAAACCAGCTCCGGTGCCAACCCCCGCTGCCGTCCCAAAACCAAATCAGGCACCAACCCCGACCGCCGTCGCGAAACCAGGCACAGAGCCGGTTGAAGTTCAACTTCAAAATCCACCTACTGCAGAAATGGGAGGTAAGAATACGCCTACAAATGAAATCCTAACCTCCCCGGTAATACCCACTGAAATAGAGATAGATTCAAAGACAAAATTGTATAACGACCGAAAGGAAAACCCTCAAAACGAAAAAAAGAAAAGTCTACCAGATGGGGAAACACTCCAGGGAATTACAAATTCGCTTAAAGAGGCCAGTGGCCAAATGGATTCCGACATTCCTACGACTTCAAGTACGGAGAGGGACGGATGAGTGGATTCCAAGCATACTGGGTTGCTCGACCAGGTAAAATATACAAGTTTCACACCCTGCGAGGGGGCGTGAATGTTGGCTCTTTTGAATACGTAAGAAAATTAGGTGTGCCTGGGGCATATGGTGAGGTCTGTCTCGTGAGGGCAGAGGATGGAAACGAATATGCGCTGAAGGTCTACACTCGGGCTAATATCGAGGAAGGAGACAAAACGTGGCCAATGTTGAAAACTGAGGCAGAAATAATAATCGATGACCCTCACTTCATCAGTTCTGTTGCTTGGGGGACAATTACAGAACCCGGACCTGCTGAACGCTACGGAGTGCTTTTCCCCTATGTTGAGGGAATGACGTTAACAAAATATCTGGAGGAAAACCCTGATCTTAACCAGAAGGAACGCTTAGTCATTGCAAGAGAAATCGTAGAGGGCATGCACGCTATGCACGAGGATGGAGACTACCTTCACAACGATTTGAAACCTGACAACATCATGATTTCAAGCACGAGGTCACGATCACGGCTTGCTTCACGAAACCAAGTTACAATCATCGACCTACAACTTTCATGTCCGAGAGGTAAGGCCAAGGAGATATATTCAGACGAGAGGAGGCACGGTGTTGGGACGTTTGGTTACCAGTCCCCTGAGGTACTAAGAGGCGGGGCCGTCAATGCAACCATCGCCTCAGATTATTGGGCACTTGCAACAGTTATTTTCGAAATACTCGTTGGAAAAGATTTCTATGAATGTATTGGGGTTGTTAACGACAAGGCTTCAAAAGAATTGTTTTTTGATGACTGCAAGTCAGACATGTCTCAAACTCGTTTGAATGAACGCATTATAGAACTCTATTCGTTACCAGCGGGCATCGCAGCGTTACTAAGTATGATGCTCACTCCAAGAATTAAAAAAAGGATGCAGGTTTCCCTGCCTCTTCTTTCAGAAATGTGTGAATTCCCGAACACCAGCATCCTCCTCCTCAGCGCCGAAACAGGCCACAACATCAGCCGTACAATGAGCCGATTATTTGAGGGAGATTCTCGAATTGGTGAAGAGATACTTGTAGCCTCAAAACTGTGGCCGAATCCAATCTGCTTCGGCGATAGGGAGTATACACATTGCTCATTAATTTGGAAAGATAAAAATTACACAGCCCTTGATGAGCGTATTCACCCCCATTATGGTGGCAGAGGTTCAGTGATCCCAATTAGTTCATCAACTAAGGTTGTGTTTTGTGAACAATACGACGAGCACGATGAATTGGGATTACTTCCCTATCTTCCAACCCCTCCGGATTTTGAAGACTACATCGAAACCATCGAACCGAGTGTGGAATCACTCCCCGTTGTTGAAACACTCGACCATCCAACGATACCAAAACCGTATTATGCCGAAGAGTCGGCAGTTTCTGGGCATATGCTGGACACCGTAGAACTGCTAAGAGTTCGGATCACCCCCCCGGTTGGTATGACACAAATTATCATGCTGAAGAAGGGAACCAGGGAATCTGTCCGTTCTTCATTTCTATCTTATCGCAGTTTCGCAAACACCAAGCTGATGGATTTAGATTTCAAAGGTACAGAGATCCAAGGCTATGGGCGAGACTATGTGACTTATCAAGGAGAACATCTTTGGGGGCAAGTTTTAGATGGCCCCAACGTGACGGTAATAATTGATGGGGAGCCTGTTTTGCTTTCCTTTGAGCCCCTGTGAGGAATTGATATGGCCAAAGAAGCAGATGTAGTATTCACTCTAGATACAACCGGCAGCATGGCATTTGCCATTAACGCAATGAAGCAAGTTCTTCTTGATGTAACCAAGATTTACCTTGAGAATCGCGTGGCGATCCGTACCGGCCTAGTTGAATTCAGGGACCTCGTAGATGCCACGAAGCAAGGGACTTTTCCGATGGACTCCATGAATCGAAAATTCAGAGCAATCCAACATCATACGTTTGAAGATGGCTACTTCACATCAAACATAAACACATTTGAAAAGGCGATTGATACACTACAAGCCGAAGGAGGCGGTCCAGATCCAGAGTCTTCATATGACGCAATACTTACTGCAGTGAGACAATCAAATTGGAGAGAGAGCGCTCACCGAGTGATTATCCATATCACAGATGCACCTCCCAACCAACCCGATTTGGAATGCCAGGATGCGGATGCCTTGGTTGAGCGGATTAACCAATTTGGAGGTCTTGACCAAATTCACATCATCTGCCCCCGAGAGCATACTGAACTGTATGAACCTCTTGCGATGGCAAAGGCATGTATTAAACAAGACAGCTTTTCGAATTGTCAATTTTGGAACTTAGATCCAGGAGACACCGAGGCATTGGTTGAAGAACTGCGTAATGTGACGAAGACAAGTTCGGATGACATCGATGGAGCCGAAGTGCTGCTGGACAGAGACGACGCCATACATAATCCGGTTTCCGAAAATCCATTTGACGATGAAGAAGACACACTGGAAACGTTCGTTTTTGATGACGAACCTGCAGAATTAGATGATGAGTTCATGTTCGACGATGATTGAGGAGGCGACAGAATGAGTAATATTTCGTGCCTTTTTTTGATAGACTCGACAGGCAGTATGGGGTGGGTTCACAGAACACTTCGAGAACGACTTGCTATGATGGTCAATCTCTTTGATCAGGAGGGTGTAAGGGTCGACTTCGGAATCGCTGCTTTTAGGGATGCTTTGGCGGAACCATACACTGCATGGCTCCCGCTTGGATTTGGTGCAGACATTGCTAGGCAAGAACAATTCTTGCACTCCCTTACTCCAGAAGGTGGAGGGAATAATCGAGGTGAATCATCGATTTATGCCTTGGTTAGAGGAATGGAAGACCTCGTTTGGCCTACCGACACCAGAAGAAGGGTGATTGCTATTTTTACCGACGACAAAGGGCACATCCCAGATAGGAGAATAAACTCATGGCAGGAGTTGAGCAATAAATTAACCACCAACAACATTGAGCAAATCCACCTTTTTGTAACCGAAAAAAAAGTAGCATGGTACGACCCACTTTCGATGACGCCAGATTGCCTAATTGTACGTCACCCGTTGTCAAAAGATCTAAATCAGCTGGAAGCAAGTATTCGTGACTTCGTGAAGACAACATCAGTTGATATCCTCGATGATTCAAGTCCATTGTTTGACCGAACCGGAACAAATCCGTTTGAAGAAATTGATGAATCTGAAACCGAATTAGTACTCTCAATGGATGTCTTTTCGCACGTGGAAGAAGATGAGAATATATTCGATGATGATGATGACATCTTTGATGATATCGATGAGGGAGAGTTCGTTCCTGTGGTGGCTGAACGCACGGAGGACACTCAAGTACCGGGATCGAAGTCATCAGAGCCAGTAAATCGACGCTCCTCCATTGCCACTGCGCCACCTAAGAAAGAAACGGAAGAAGGATTATCTGAGGCGGATTTTGTCTTCGATTGGGACTAATTGGTAATGTTTGATAGACCCAATGCAGTAACAACCAAATTCACAATTTAGTCTCGGGGTTGTACAGAACATTTTGTTGTTTTCCGGTTCCATACTGTTGATTGATTTGAATGTTAACACCCTTACGAAGGTCGACAATGACATCCCTCTGAGAGAGGTTAATATGAGAATTGAATCTGTTATTGACTTCATCTGCCCATTCTGTCACTTTTTGCTCAAGATGTTCATGTGATGCTGTCAATTGATACGCCTCGAAACTTGAGCGATCATCAAACTTTGGGATAGTATCTAGAATGGTTTGGACTTCATCGAATGACGGGAGTTGAGAAAGTTGTACATGGATGCCAGCCAATTGTAAAACTGCGTCCCTGGCCCTTTTTATATAGAAATCATACATGGTACTGCGAATCTCTTCGGTAACGAGAATTGTATGAGCCAGTGGCCCTAAAACGCACTCCATGTAATCATCAATTAACCTGATGCTATCCTCTCTGTCAGAAAAAACTGGGTCATCAATTGCTGCTTTCAGATTATCCAATTTTTTGCGTTCTTCTTTGAATCGAGCTAGAATCTCTTTGTTCTTCTCAAGTAAAAGCAGGTCATAGTCAAGGTATGTTATGACTTCATTCGCCAGGGGTTCAATGGTTGTTTCAGATTCCTTTTTCAAGAGGGCTGCGAGGCGACCGTTGAACGTACCAACCCAGCGAAACAGTCTTTGATGAGGGCTAGGAGCCGAAATCTCACCAACGAGTGAAGTTAATTTTTTGAATTCTCGAATACTTTCGAGTGAGATGCTCATTCCTTGAATTTCGACGAAACTGCCCCCCAGATGCGAGCAACTTCCAGCCCTGGCGTGCCTCAAGACTTCAGCCAGCAATGGGCGGTTACGTCTTGCTGGATGAGGGAAATCTGGGCGTGCCCAAGCAGTCAGACCAGAATCTGTCATTGATTCTGGAGGCTGCACTCCTATGAAATTTGATAATTCAAGCCAAGCTATCTCAATTTGCCTTGTCATTTGGACCCTCCATGAGTTCATTTCCACCCCAAATATGCTGAATTTGGCGTCGCTTAATTCTTCTTAAAAACACAAGAAAGGCAAGCACAATCCCGCAAGTAAGCCAGTAATTGAAATTCGATCCAACCACTGATTCTTCAAGTACAAAATCTGGAATTTCTCCATCAGATATCCGTGCATACAATTCATAAATCACTTTAGGAATGTACACCACAAGCCAACATAAAGCAATCACTCTGAGCAATGGGGTTGCGACCAGTTTCCACAATCGCTCGGAGATTTTAGGCGTGAAGGTAAGTCGCACATATGCCTCCTGTGGCTCTTCTTTGGATGTTGAATAAAATGGCGTGGGATAACCCTTTAGCGACCTCCCTTTCTTATTGGCTCGATTGGAATAAATACGTTTGATGATTCTTTCTGGCAGATCATCCACATCGATGTTAAGTTCAGATAAGACATTTTTAATCTCGGATATTTCTGTTGACACTTGGAATAACGAATCGACCCACGGGCCAGTCCCCGGCCGTCCAAATTGATGTAGAGAGAGGACTGCAGAGACTGCTATTCGAGGAGATATACTCGCGAGGTTGTGATCATAAAGACGTTGGAATTCTGCAAGATAGCCCTCAAGCAGATCTCCCTGAGATTTCGAAAACTCTTCAATCACTCGAATAATGTCCTCCTCCTCAAAATGCTCCTTATGCAATCTTGCCATAGAAGTGGCGATTGAAAGAGGATGTTCCCAATTGAGATTGAAAGTTCCTTTTGGGGTGTGAAGAAGAGTTTTATCTGATGCCAGAGGGGTGTAAGTGCCCCTTGAAAATTTCAAACAAGGGTAATGCCTGATGTACCGGTACCAATCATTTGGCAAGCTCATGTTCGCATCATCCAGCAATCGGTAAACTGCCGGCCCAAGTTTTGCAGGTGAGTTGAGTGCATGCACTGATTGAAGGAGATGCAAGCTAAAACCGCTGTCACCAATCAGAGCAGGTCTGAATGCAGCCATTATGGTTTCATGGTTAGATTGGAGCCAAGATTCAAGCGGCGCATACTGGAGAATCTGAACCCATAATCTTGAATCAGCATAGGGATGGAGTGTGGCAGCGAAACGGAGGAATTCACCGGTTTTGCTAAGCCCTTCAGAAGCCAAAATTCGAGGGCGAAGTGATTCCAGTTGATCCTCCAATTCCCACCCTTCAATTTCATGAGCAGCGAGGGGGTCTCCGTGGAGGAAGAAGTATTCAGAATGTTTAGCAGGGTCCTCGCGCAGTGTATCCAAAGCCAATGTACGCCACATGGTACGGCGATCTTGATCCTTATCATGGTTGCATAGATGAAGTCGTATCTCAAGGTGGTCCGCATGATTAACATCATGGCCTCTTCTAGACATCTCGGACTCAAATGTTCGCAGCCAAAGATTCCCTGAAACACCGGTTTGATCGGCAATGCTTGCGGAACGCTCCAGAACATGTTCATTTTGCTCATTGGGCGCAAGGTTATATCCCCTCACATCACTTTCTGGGTTTGGGAAGGATACCTGCGCATTCGGTTCTACAATCCAGAGGATATTATTTTCCGGGGTGTCATGTTGATCTCGATCCACGTCTGTTACAGCACCAACGATGATTTCTGTTTGCGAACGAGTGAGTGGGGGAAGGTGGGACCAAAAGACCATTATTGAATCTACAGAAAGACCGAAAAAAGAAGCGTTTCTCGAAAACCTTGATGCTGGTAGATATTGTTGGATGGAGGGCGGTAACGTGGCATCTTGTGCATTAATTGCAACCGTGCCACCCGATTCATCCCCTTCGAGGTATTGCCTGAGCACCAAGTGCAGACCTTGTTTCCAGCGGATTGGTGCTTTGTGAGATGTGGATTTTAGTGACACTGTTCGAATTGCTGTACGACCACCAGAGCGGATGCGCGTAGAGGCGAGAATTATGATTGTGAATTGATCTACCGGTACAATACGAATGCGTCCGTCAATCGCTGCCGTGTCATTGAGACTTCGCACAACATTATTTTCATCACGAACCAGTTTTGCCCAATTTTGATCGCTTGGGTTTTCCCTGAAATGGTATCCGGCATCGCTGCTATGATCGAAGACAGTGACTTGATGTTCAATCATCAGCGCCGCCCCCCAAAAAGGAATAACCCTCCGTCTGATCCAAGGGGACAAGCATTGCCCTCAACAATGGTTCAACAACGTTGATTGGTACCATCGGGAAACTTGGGATGTCGTCCTCCTTGTTTTCACCGTCACCTCCACGATTAATCAGCCCACCAAAGGTGCAAGCGAAATAGGCCTCAATAGGCACTTGCACGCTATTAATAATGGCAGGTCCTATGACCTCTTTTACTGTCTCCATTGCTAAATCCCTATTGGGCATATCTGCCCATGAATCGAGGCCACCATTAGGCATGCTTCTGTTGGAAATCTCATCTCTTTTTATCAACGTATCCGCTTTGTTTAACAGCAGCGTAATTCGCTTCAGAGCCGCACCATGAAGGTGTGCCAATTTATTGGCAAGCAATAGGAATGCCCCGACTGGACTGTCTCCCGTTCGGTCGATGGATGTGAATTTGTCAGCGTCGATGACAAAGATAACGTGTTCATATTCTGCAATCATTCGAACAACGTACCTTATGGCCTCTTTTTGTTTGCTGAATTCTTCATGGGTTTCGATGCTATTGAGGAGGCTCTGAATAGAACGCGAAGTGATGTTCTTACCATCCAAAAACTCAACAGCACGCTGAACTTCTTCACCAGGAACATCGAAACTCTGAATTTGATTTTGAACGCGGCTCGTAAATCGTCGTTGCTTCGTTTTGAGTCCGAAGAAAGTAGGGTATGATTCATTCAATTCTGCTCCAAACGTCAGTTTCATTGTCAGGTTTTCACTGACTGCACTGGTCGAATCTGGTACATCCCTAGACATGCGGTCTCGAATGATTAGATTCTTGGTAAACTGTTCTAAGAACCGACGAGTCGGCCTTTCAGCTTGTGGCACAAATGGAAAGCCGTGTATTGGGTTTGGCAATTGCCCAAGGGTGAACTCTGTCGTCATCGTGGCTTTTGCACCGCGATGTTGGAGGTATTTTCTAAGGACTTCTTTAGGGTCGTCTGAGGCAAGCAACAAATCTCGTGTGTGGACAGAGCTCCCTTCATCGAGAATATCTCTAAGGTCTTGAGTGGAGAACCCAAGAGGACGATCGTCGTTGAGGTACTTGGCCGAGCCATACCATAAATCTTGGATTACATGGTGAGAAAGAATCAACCATAATGCCCCCAAATAACTAGTTTTACCAGCCTCCCTGAACCCAAGAACTGCGACATCAGAATTCATTCGGTGCAGTGATTGACTCGGAATGGAAACATCCGGGGACAAAAACCGATAGACGCGGGTCTCACTCCGATTCGTAACTCGATAGCGTAATTCCATTTGAGCGAGCACCATTAAGAGGATTAGGATATGAATGATGATTGATATTCCCCATTCCGATGTCAATGACATAGAAAGAAGGATAAAGCCGCTCGCACTTGTTGCAAGCAAAGCGTTTGACGCTTCTGTGCGTGGTAAGTTTGGCGCCAAAAGGGCAAGACCACAAAGAATCACGCAAAAAATCAAGAAAACAAAGACATTTCCTTCCCACGCACTGAACATGCTAATAAAAGCAGTTCCGAGGGAGATGATCGCAAATTGATGAATTGGTTTTTTTATTTCAATTGGGCGAGCATCACCTAACACAATCACACCCCATAAACCGGTCATAGCGCCTAAAACCGATACGAGTGCCTCAATCATCGATGGGAAAAGCAAACAGAGAGAGAGTAAAACGAGGGCGAGGATTGATAGTGTGTTTGCCATTCTTCGAGTCCATTCTTGCTTTTCCTGGATAACTCCGAACGCCGCAACACCAGCGCTCAAAAGCATGAAGTTAATACAAATGTAAAGTGAGGTGAGGCCACCGTCTGTTAGATTCTGCATCACGACTGGGGCATCCGAAACTGGAAGGCTCAGCAAACCTGCCAGGAACACAAGAACCCATCCGAACGCGCTTAACCCCGCAAGTTGGGTATGTATTCGATGTGGAGGCATGAGTGCAGGCACGAAGCATGAGAATACCAGTCCGAAAGCAAAACTGATTATGAAGGGGGCGTTCAGCGACATTAACGAACCAGTGGTTCCCAAGCATACCAGTAAGTACAACAAAATTGGTGCAACTATGGGCAATTCCATGCGTTCATCGGCGAGATCATTTGATCGGGATGAGGGATTGATTTCAATTCGCTCTGTGGTCAGCACATTTGCATCGTCTTGATCGATTTGGCGATGACGACCTTCGATTGCCTCGATTAAAGTACTGATTGGAACTTTTTCTGCTCTCCCAGCAGGTGGTGCATCAATCACATCCAAATCGGGATGAGGAAGTGATGGAAGTGTTCTGACTGCCTTAGGTGGGCTTGTTACTGGAACAACATCAGGAGTCGACTGAACCACCTTAGGAGTTGGATGCCTTAGGAGAGTGTTTAATTCGGTTAACCACCTCTGGTTATCGAAAAACCTAGGAAAATCCTCTTCACCCACCAGTTCAAGTATTATTTTTCTTGTTAGGGGAGGCCCAGATCTCTCAGCGCCAGGCCGGAACGCTCCCACGCTTTCGAGTTTTTTGAACACATACGGATGGTCCATTCGATCAATCATATTTCTTAAATCTTCATCGACCATCTTCCCCACCTCAAAGATCATTCTCGTCGTTTATATGTTCGGAAGAGGGAAAGCGCCTTGTTAAATCTGAGGATTCGGCGTTCGGGCGATTGCCTCGTTGACCCATAAAGAAACCAACTGCACCGGTCAAAGCGCCAACAAACAGCGCAAGAGTTAGTACTGCACTTGCAGATGTTGTAGGAATGTTGGCCATGAGGAAGTTCTCATCCCCATCCTCAATGCCATCTCCGTCAGAGTCCAAGGATTTAGTTGGATCTTGTGGCCAGCCATCTTGATTGTTCGGAACACCATCATTATCAGTATCGTTTGGCGATGGATCTGGGTTTGAACCGTCGGGGTTGTCGCCAAATCCGTCTCGGTCTGCATCAAGCCACTGTGTTGGATCCAGAACAAATGCATCCGGCATGGTACCGTTCGGGTTGTCACCCCAACCATCCCCGTCGGTGTCACAGCATTGAGTCGGATCGTTCGGATACTGATCGCCATCGAGGCCATTGGGATTGTCACCCCATCCGTCACCATCGCTATCGGAGGATTGATCTGGATTGAGAGGGTACAAATCTTCTGGGTTTTGGACGCCATCATTGTCCGTGTCGTTCGGAGAGGGATCAGGATTTGCGCCTTCTGGATTGTCGCCCAAGCCATCTCCATCAATGTCTGCCCATTGTGTCGGCTCGTTTGGGAATGCGTCATTTTGATTGATGACACCGTCATTATCCGAATCATCGAGGTACGGGTCTGGGTTCACTCCGTTTGGATTGTCCCCTAAACCATCGATGTCATTGTCTACCCACTGTGTGGGTTCATTCGGGAAAGCATCGTCAGGATCATTGACACCATCACCATCGGAATCCAATGACCGACTCGGGTCATTTGGCCACAAGTCTGCACTGTCCGAGACGCCATCACCGTCCGAATCAATGCAACCTGAGCGATCATACGTGCTGTTACCAAATTCACTTGGACAATCGTCTTGATCATCCGGATAACCATCATTATCTCCATCCCCAAGCAACTGGTCTGGATTGTTCCCCTCGGGGTTATCGCCCAAGCCATCATTGTCTTGATCTAGCCACTGAGTTGAATCGTTAGGAAAAGCATCAGGGTTCGAACCTGTTGGATTGTCACCGAAGCCGTCGCCGTCTGCGTCGGACCATTGTGTTGGATCATTCGGGAAGGCGTCATATGGTTCGGCGGAAGCATTGTCACCCCAACCGTCACCATCGACATCACAGCATTGGGATGAATCGTTAGGGAAACGATCAGGGAATGAACCGTCTTGGTTGTCACCATAACCGTCACCATCAGCATCGCTCCACTGAGTAGGGTCGATTGGGAAAGCATCGTCTTGGTCAGCCACATTATCACCATCACCATCCGGACACCCAGGGCCGGCCGTTGTTGCGTTGCCAAAAATCAAAGGACAAGCATCCAAAATGAGACCTGCCCGGTTATTTCCAGTATCTTGCGAACCCCATTGATCAGGGAACCCGTCGAAGTCAGAATCATCTACAGCTGCTGAAATGGTCGGGAAAAAGTCGACCAAAACAGCATTCTGTACAAACCTGCCAGGCCATGAAGAAGGGCGAAGCGTGGTCCACGATGTGGCCCCCCAATTATCACCGTAACCGTCGCCATCTGAATCAGTCCATTGCGTTGGTTCATACGGGAATGCATCCTGATAGTCAGGAACACCGTCATTGTCTGTGTCGCCTGGTGTGGGATCAGGGTTTGTTCCGTTAGGGTTGTCCCCAAGGCCGTCCTCATCTGCGTCAGCCCATTGTGTTGGATCGGTAGGGAACACATCTGGATTGTTACCATTTGGATTGTCTCCAAACCCATCGCCATCAATGTCAGACCATTGTGTGGAATCATCAGGAAACGCATCGCCAATCTGGTTTTCACGGAGGCCAGTGGTTGAATTCAGATCATAGAAGTAATTGTCAGGGAAACCATCCAAATCGCGGTCACGCCATTGAGTTGCATCATAGGGAAATTCATCGGGTTGAGTTCCATTGATGTTTTCACCGTGACCGTCTCCATCCAAGTCAGACCATTGAGTGCCATCGAGTGGGAAGGCATCACCCGATTGAGTTCGAAGGCCTGTCTGTGGATCGATGGAAAAGGCGTAATTATCGCCATAGCCATCACCATCTGAATCGGCCCATTGACTGGGATCACTCGGGTATGCATCTGCAAGAGTGCCTGAAGCGTTGTCGCCATAGCCATCTCCATCTTGGTCAGACCATTGAGTCGGGTCGTTCGGGAAAGCGTCGGGGTTTGTTCCTGAGGCATTGTCACCATAGCCATCACCATCGCTGTCAAACCATTGGCTGGCATCATTAGGATAAGCGTCAGCAGGGAATCCGGATTGGTCATCGCCATATCCATCGCCGTCACTGTCCTGCCATTGGGTGGGGTTGTTCGGGAACGCATCGCCATCCACACCATTGACGTTATCACCATAACCGTCACCATCGGAATCTAACCATTGTGAAGGTTCGTTCGGGAACGCATCTGCGGGGTAGCCGTTTGGATTGTCACCCCAGCCGTCACCATCGCTGTCCGTGGTTTGGGTTGGGTTATTGGGAAAGGCATCGTTGGTGTTGTTGACTCCATCGTTATCTGAATCGTTGAGATATGGGTCGGGGTTATTGCCCGATTGATTGTCACCGTAACCATCTTGGTCGCTGTCTTCCCATTGTGTTGGGTCAAGGGGGAACGGATCAACAGTGTTGTTTGTACCATCGTTATCGGTATCGTTTGGATACGGGTCTGCTGCCGTACCTGAAGTGTTGTCACCGAGCCCGTCACCGTCTAAGTCTTCATGCTGTGTTGGATTCCAAGGGAAGGTATCGACTGAATTATTGTAGCCATCGTTGTCTGAATCATCGAGGTATGGGTCTGGATTGTTACCGGATTGGTTGTCACCAAGTCCATCGCCATCACCATCA
>Ga0115572_10001549_pt1 | contig 18642 bp, 14 predicted proteins | sample COGITO_mtgs_1206_FD_88681 | JGI IMG/M metagenome (GOLD analysis project Ga0115572, IMG submission 88681) | Pelagic marine microbial communities from North Sea - COGITO_mtgs_120607 | ecosystem: Environmental > Aquatic > Marine > Epipelagic | place: Germany:Helgoland, sampling site Kabeltonne... | reverse complement strand
TTTAATTTTTAATAACCCCAAAAACAAAAACAAAAAAGCCATCACCGAAGAAATCAATGTGTAGTTTTTCTTTCCCCTGTCCTCAATAACTGGGTTTGAAACAGAAAAAGCATACTCTTTTTTATGATTAAAAACCGGAACGCCTTGCTGTTCATCAAGGGTTAAAAGAAAAAACGCTGGGCTAATGGCTGAGCTCACATGGTTTTTAAGATATTCATTTTGATACCTATACTTTTTTTTAACCAAAAAAGATGCTGTTGCTATAACGTCTTGATGAGAAGCGGTGCATGTGTAATACCAGCCGTTCTTTAAATGAATAAGGCCCTCAGACGGGAATTTTAGTGAGGCAAATCGAGGCACTGGGGTTTTGTTCGAGGACCAGTGTTTTAGAGAGTCTCTTTCATACACGTGTAAAGCTATAACTGTGTCTTTTGGTGTTGAAAACCCGTTACCCTGAAGCGCTTCAATAAGCAAGTCTTTTGCTGCGGTCTCTGCTTTTTTTTCTAGCTTAAGAAAGTTGCCCTGAACTTGTTTCTCAACCGTTTCTTTTGATTCCCAGAATAGACCAGTTACGAATAACGATAAAACGAAAAACAAAGACAATAACATATACCAAACCCCCGTTCTCGTGGTAAAAATGTCGTAAATCTTTTTGTTTTTCATGCTTTACTCTCTAAAGCCTTTGTTAATTTTTTAAACTCCTCTTTTGAACGATCGTCATTGTTAAAAACAAAGTCCGCATAAGGCTCAAAGGGTAGAATGTGTTTTTCAAAACAAGGCAAAACGTGTTCGTTCCATTGGTATCGTATTGCATCTTTTGAATATCCCCTCGTTTTTTCATCTCGCATTATTCTACGAGACAATTGGTGCTTTGGGTCTACGTTGATATAAATGGAAAAATCCAAAGATTTTTTAACCTCTTCAAAATAAAACAAAAATAACCCCTCAACAATAAGAATCTCTCTTGGCTCAATAATAACCGTCTTATTCGTATTAACGGGTGCATTAAAGAAATATTCTTTCACCTCTATGGGCTGGCCGCTGATGAGCTTTTTTAAATCTTCGCTTAATAATTTTTCGTCAAGCGCAGTTGGTAAATCAAAATTTACCACTCCTTTTTTATCTTTTTGCTGCGACTCTTTTGGAAGATAATAATTATCCATAGTGAACACAGAGACTCGTTGAGACCCTAGGGTGTTTTTTAATTTTTTTAATAGTGTTGTTTTACCGGAGCCGCTCCCGCCACAAATTCCGATTACGTATGGTTTCATAGAATTTATTCGTTCTTAACAAAGATATGCATTACACGTGGAAACAAAAATGCTGGTTTTATTTTTTCAAGAAAAGGCGTAACTTTAAGGACACTTAAATTTGCTATGAAAAAACTTTATTCCTTCTCTCTCTTTTTGTTTCTATTTGTCTCATTTTCATTTGGGCAGGTTCCTATTGGTTCTCAGCTTGAAATGGCAGGGGTCGTTCTTCCAAACGCAAACGGGGCAGACGCTTCTTTAAACCAAGAGGCCAGACGTAATGGCGTTGTTGTTGTGTTTAGCTGCAACACTTGTCCTTTTGTTGTTGGTAGCAAGCATTTTCCTGGATGGGAAAACCAATATAATGAATTACATAAATATGCTAGTGCAGCACAAATCGGCTTTGTTTTGGTAAACTCTAATGAGGCAAAACGCGACGGGGACGATTCTTTTGAAAAAATGAAGGTTCATGCAAATAACGTAGCATACAACATGTCCTATCTTTTAGACAAGGACTCAAGACTAGCCAATGCGCTACAAGCAAAAACAACCCCTCACGTGTTCTTTTATGATCAGGAACAAAAACTCATTTACAGTGGTTCTATTGATAATATATGGAACGGTAAAAGGAAAAAAGACGTGCCTTTCTTAAAAGAAGCCATTGACAACTACTTGAAATCAAAAAAAATAAAACCCAATTCAAGCCCCCCAAAAGGGTGCAGTATAAAAAGAACTAAAGCATAAACACTTACCGAATCAAACACCTAAACAAAAATGAAACAATTATTTACAACCTTTCTCTTTCTTTCTCTTTTCTCTATCATCGGGTTTACACAAAACATTCAAGGTGATGGCGGCTTGCCAAAAACCTTTAAGCAAACACTAAACACAAAAGATATAGACACCTGGATCTTTGAAACGCCAGATATTTCAAGTCTTCAAGCTGAAGACGCCATAAACGACCCAAAAGGAACTGCGCCTTGGAGGTTTGGTTACAACAACTACACTGATTTAAACCTAAACAACTCTGGAACCTGGATAGAAACAATTAACGGCTCAAAAATTTGGCGCGTTGTTCTTTCTTGTGAAGACGCATTAACTGTTAACCTTACGTTTACTGAGTCTTTTATTCCTGAAGGAAACGAGCTTTATGTGTACAATCCAGAAAAAGACTTTATCCTCGGTTCTTTCAACGAAAACCACATTTACAAAGGTGAATTAGGCACTGAGCTCGTTCCTGGAAATACTGTCGTTGTAGAATACTTTATTCCTAATGGAAACGACCTTGGAGTTATAAATGTCAGCACGGTGACTCATGGATATAGAACAGCAAACGAGTTTTCTGAAAAAGCATTTGGGAGCTCTGGTGGCTGCAACATGAACGCAAACTGTCCTGACGGAGCAACTTGGGTTAACGAAAGAAATAGCGTAGTAATGCTTGTTTCTGGAAGCAGTGGTTTCTGTACAGGGGCTTTAATAAACAACACTTTAAATGACGGTACACCATACGTTTTAACGGCAAACCATTGTTATTCTAACCCTACAAACTGGATTTTTCGCTTTAATTGGCAGTCTGCAAATTGTAATAACCCAGGAGGGCAACCATCATTTGTTTCGCTAAGCGGGGCTACGCTTCGTTCAAGAAGAACACCTACAGATTTTTGCCTTGTGGAAATTACAGGCGGCCTTGATAACGGAACAGTCCCGGCTTCTTACAACCCTTTCTTTGCTGGCTGGGACAACACCGGTGATGTTCCCTCCTCAACTGTTTGTATTCACCACCCTGCTGGTGATATAAAGAAAATTTCTTTTGACGATGATGCCGCTTCCATTTCTCAATCTATGGGTTCCTCAGAAGCGAGCTCAACCTGGACCGTGCAGTGGGATAGAAATACAACCACAGAGGGAGGGTCTTCAGGATCTCCTCTTTTTGACCAAAACCATAGAATTATTGGACAGCTTTGGGGTGGTGGGGCTTCCTGCCAAAACATTAATGCTCCAGATTATTACGGTCGCGTCTCTAAAAGTTGGAACCCTTCTGGAAGTAACACAACAAATCAATTAGAGCATTGGCTCGACCCTAACTCCGCCGGCGCTGGTTTTGTTGATGGTTTTGATCCTTCTGGGGCTAGTGCATCAGAATACGACGCGGGTGTCTCTGGCGCCTCGCTCACTGAGACAGCTGTTTGTGGGACAGAGTATATTCCAAGCTTCAATTTATCAAACCCAGGTGCGCAAACCTTGACATCAGCTACTATTAACTACAGCATTGATGGCGGCGGGCAACAAATATACAACTGGACAGGTTCTTTAGCCCAATATCAAAGCGAAACGGTTACACTCCCTGCTATCAATCTAGGTACAGGAAACCATACGCTAAGTATAGAGGTAAGCTCCCCAAACAATGAAAATGACGAAAATGCGAACAACAATATTGCTAATGACGCTATAACAATTGCTGCCTTTCCAGAAACCGCTGTATACGTGACGGTTTCTTTGCTTACGGATGACTATGCTGAAGAGACTTATATGGAGCTCACAAACAGCAGTGGAAATGTTGTTTGGAGTGAAGGAAATGAAAATGTAGCAGGAAACTATGATACAGGAAATGCTGGACCTGATGCAGATCCAACCAACGCTTTTGAAAACAACACCGCTTATGAATGGGACGTTCCTCTTTCTTCTATCGAGTGTTATACCTTTACGATATATGATTATTATGGTGATGGTATTGATTCTGAGCAATGGAACGGAACCAACGGAGCGCTTGAGCTGAAAGACAACTTTGGTACAGTTATTTATAATTTAGACCCACCTAACTTTGGTGGAGACGAAAGCTCTGTAGTAAAAAACGCAACTGTTGATGTCTTGGAAAATAACCAACTCTCTTTATCTGTTTATCCAAATCCCGCCTCTAATTTTATGGTGTTACAAACGAGCCAACTAAATGGTGTCTACGAGGTTTCTAGTATGTCTGGAAAGGTCATAACAGGAGGGGTTGTTGAAAACATTAAAACAACAATAAACACAGGTTCGTGGTCAAGCGGAACCTACCTAGTAAAAGTAATGGGCCAGGGTGCTGCGCCAGAAATCACTCGTTTTACGATTAAATAAGTGGCTGGGCTTTATGTGCACATCCCTTTTTGCGCAAAAAAATGTTCCTACTGTGATTTCCACTTCTCTACCCGGTTTGGTGCGTACAGAGAAGAAATGATTCTGTCTATTGCTAAAGAAATCAAACAGCGCAGAGGGGAGGCTTTAAATCCTCTCAGTAGTATTTATTTTGGCGGAGGTACACCAAGTCTTTTAACTATCGAAGAAACCTCTCTGTTGTTAAAAACCATTGAAGAACATTACCAACGCAATAAAAACATTGAAGTTACGCTTGAAGTAAACCCTGAAGACATTTCGAAAGAGAAGCTAAAAAGCTGGCTCAATCTGGGTGTAAATAGACTCAGTATTGGCTTACAAAGTTTTAAAAAAGAGGATCTTAAGTGGATGAATAGGGGGCATACTGACAAAGATGCTTTGTCATGTGTTTCTTTTGCATGGGAAGTTGGTTTTACAAACATTTCGGTTGATTTAATGTATGGTTTGCCTGGTTTGTCTCAAGAAGAGTGGAAAAACCACATTGACCTTGTGCTTGACTCCGGTATAACACACATTTCTGCTTATTGTCTAACTGTTGAAAAGGGAACGCTTCTTTCAAATGAAATAAAAAAAGGCAACATCTCTGTACCAGAAGACGACGCAATAGAATCTCAATACAACACACTTACCTCTCAACTCAAAAATTCTGGTTTTGAACAATATGAGGTGTCAAACTTTGCATACAATAAGTTGTACTCCCAGCACAACAGCAGTTATTGGAAGGGAGTTAATTATATAGGTGTTGGCCCTTCTGCTCACTCTTTTAAGGAAGGATATCGAAGGTGGAACATCGCAAACAACCCAGCGTACATCCGTTCCTTAAAAATGAATTGTCCCTATTATGAAGAGGAGTTTTTGTCGCAAAAAGACCTTTGGAATGAATTATTTTTAACTGGTTTCAGGACAAGGTGGGGTGTTCTGAAGGGCAAAATAAGTGACCTTGGGGGGTTCACAGCGGAAGAGGCCTCTCTTTTAGAGGGTTATATAAAAAACCATAAAATTAAAGAGCTTAAAGAAGCATATGTTTTAACAGATAATGGGTTTTTATTTGCTGACGCTATTGCTCAAAGTTTTTTTAGGGTTCAATAAAAAAAACAGCGTTTATTCTTTTTGTTTTATCTAATGGGTCTTTAACCGTTACACTAACACGGACCTCTGCCCCTGAGTTAAGCCTTGATAGTTTTCTTTTTACACTTTGGTTAAAGTCTTCACTATTAAGTGTAATCACTTCTTTCTTGTCTATAATTAGTGACACTTCTGCTACTTTATAATTTGAGACGGGTAAAGGCTCTATAAAACCTACTTTAAGCCTTAGGTTGGATGTATCTATGTTTTCTCCGGAAACAGAATTTCCTATAAAAACATGAAGTGACGGCGCTTCTTTAATTTCAAAAGGAAACTTATCAATGAAAACTTTTTCCCTACCCCCTTCTGGCGCTTCGATGTAAGCTGTTATATTGAGTTTTCCAGAAAGCGATGTTACGGTATCAAGAACCTCAACTCGATATACACCTAAAATATCTGTAGTGTGAATACGAAGCGCTCCGTCAAAGTTTAAAGGTGTTCCCTCTTTAAGTTTAAAAGTATTTACATACCCCTTATAGAAAGCAGCCTCTTTTCCGTTATTAAAAGTATATTTATAAAACCCGTTATCTTTTATTTGAGCAACTGATAAAAAGGTAATAAAACAAAAAAGCAGCGTTGTTTTAAACATTATACACACGCTATTTTATTAACCCTTCTTTGATGACGACCACCTTCAAAAGCCGTACTTAGAAAAGAATGAACTGCTTTTAATGCTACTTCGTTAGATATAAACCTTGCGGGTAAAGCTATTATATTGGCGTCATTGTGTTGGCGTGCTAAAATGGCAATTTCTTCTGTCCAGCAAAGCGCACATCGTATTTCTTTATGTTTATTCGCTGACATGCTAATCCCGTTTCCTGAACCACAAATTAAAACCCCTGTTATTTCTTCTTCTTTAATAATTTTAGCAACAGGGTGGGCATAATCCGGGTAATCTATACTCTCTTCTGAAGGACAACCGAAGTCAACAACTTCATATCCTTCTTTTTTCAATTTATTAATGATTAAACCTTTTAATTGGTATCCCGCATGATCACAACCTATTGCTATTTTTCTATTCATGTTTTAAAATTATAATTATTTCCTTTTCAAATTACAACGGTTTATTACTCGTTGAAAACTTGATAAATCTTTTTTTGTAAAATCCAATCATTTATATAAGCTAAAACACTTTTGATATAAGTGATAAAAGTTTGGGTTTTTTATACCTTACTTTTAAATACTTTATACACACAAACTTTATTAACACTACGTTTTTTTTTTTAACATTTCTTTTTAAATAAAAACTCTAAATAATTGTTAATTCTTTGATAATAAAATAATTATACCTTTTAAAATTGTTAATTACTTCTATTTGTTGTTTATATTTATTTTCATTGCTCTCGGCTCTAATTTTTATTAACATATAAACACTCTTAATAATAATAGTAAATTTATTTTCAATTTTTTTTTACAAAATATTATAATTTAATAAGTGTGAATAACTAAAAAATGACCAATATAGATTCAATAAAAAAAGAACTAAATTTCTTCATAAAGAAGTATTACAAAAATAAATTACTAAAAGGTTTTTTATATTTCTTAGTCATCTTTTTGTCATCCTTTTATATTATTTCTTTTGCTGAGTTTTTTGGGCGCTTTAATTCCGTTATTCGTTTATCTTTTTTAATTGGTTTTATTATTTTAAATACTTACATATTTTCTGTTTATTGTATACAACCATTGTGGTGTTTACTAAATGACAAGAGAAGATTGAAGCATGCTACAGCTGCTAAAATGATTGGTAATTTATTCCCAGACATAGCGGATCAATTAACGAATTTATTACAATTAGAAGGTCAAAGAAATAAAGAAAGTAATAACGTTATATCTCTTTTACAAGCAAGTATAGAACAAAAAATAAGCAATATTGGATTTATAGAGTTTTCAAAAGCAATTTCTTATTCGGAGAGTAAAAAGTATTTAAAATATGTACTACCTGCAGTGATGTTGTTTTTCCTTTTTTTAGGTTTTTTACCAGAAATGTTTACCCAGGGTTCCTATAGGGTTTTGAATTTTTCACAGGAATTTAAGGAAAAAGCACCTTATCATTTTAGTTTAATTAACACAGATTTAAGTATATCAGAAGGGGAAGATTTAAAGGTTCAAATATTGTTATCTGGCAATAATTTTCCAGATAGATTATATATGAATTCAGAGAGAGGCGTATTCTTAATGAATAGGTTACAAACTAATTTATTTGAAACGATAATACGCAAACCTAAAAACAAACAATCCTTTTATATCACTTCTTCAAAGTTTAAAAGCCCTATTTATACTATTAAAGTGCTAGGGAAAAACATCTTAGGTAAATGGGATGCATTAATAACTTTTCCTAGCTATTTAAATATGAAGGAAGATTTAATTAAAAATTCTGGTGATATAATAGTTCCAGAAGGAAGTGAAATTATATGGAGTGGTAAAACACGTAATGTATCACAAATTAAAATATCTAGCGGCGATGAACGAAAAGATTTTGTAACATCAGGATTTAATTTTAAAGCGAAATTTTTAAAAACCCAAGATGTAAACATTGTATTAACTAATACATATACCAATTTAAATGATTCTTTGAATTATACAGTAGAGGTTATAAAGGATGCTTACCCAACAATAAGTGTTGAGGAACGAAAAGACTCTTTACAACAAGGGGTAAGATATTTTCAAGGAATGGTTACAGATGATTATGGTTTGAAAAAATTAAATTTTCATTACACAGTTAAAACAAAAAATGGAAAGAAAAGTAATAAGGTTATTAATTTTAAAAACGTAAAAGGAACTCGTAATAGTTTTGTTTACAGTATTGATTTTAATAAGGAAAAAATTGCTTTAGAGGATGAAATAATTTATTTCTTTTCAGTTTCGGATAATGACGGTGTTAATGGATCGAAAACAACAAAGAGTGGTCAATATGTATATGAACTTCCTAGTTTAATTGATTTTAATGAAAAAAGAAATACTGAACAAAATGAAATAAAAAAGGAATTAAATAAGGTTTTAAAAGCCACTCAAAAATTTCAAGACGAAATAAATAAATTAAATAAAGAATTAAAAAAGAACCAATCGAATACTTGGAATAAACTTAATGATATTAACAATCTGAAAGAACAACAACAAGAATTATTAAATAAACTGGAGCAAGTTCAGCAGAAAATGGACAATTCTATTCAGGAAAAAAATCAGTTATCCGAATTAGATAAAGAACTTTTAGAAAAACAAGATTTATTAGAAGAACTTTTAAATAAAGTAATGGATGATGAATTAAAAAAATTACTTGAAGAGCTAGAAGAATTGTTAAAGAATAATGAAAAACAGAAGTTAAATGAAAAAATGAATGAGCTTGATCAAAGTGCTGAGGATATGAAAAAACAGCTTGATAGAAGTTTAGAAATGTTAAAAAAACTTCAGGTAAATGAGAAAATTGACGATATAGAAAAAGAACTAAAAGAATTAGCTAATAAACAAGAAAAACTATCGTCGGAAAAAGAGAAAAATATTGAAGAACAAAAACAAATAAAAGAAAGCTTTGATAAAATAAAGGAACAATTAAACAATTTAGATTCTCTTAATAATAAACTAGAAACCCCCCTTGATTTAGAAGAAACCAATAAAGAAGAAAACGCCATAGATGATGCTTTAGAGAAAGCAAATGAAGAATTATCTAAAAACAAAAATTCTAAAGCGTCTAAGAGTCAAAAAAACGCCTCAGAAAAAATGCAAGATTTAGCAAATAAATTAGATCAGATGCAACAGAAATCCTCTCAAAGTCAGCAAGAGGAAGATATGGATGATTTACGAAAAATTCTAGAGGCTCTTGTTATTTTAAGTCTAGAACAAGAGGGATTGATGAATAAATTTATAAAAGTTAGAGCAACAGATCCTGCTTTTCGAAAGTATGGAAGGGTTCAAAAACGAATAAATGACGATACAAAGATTGTTGAAGATAGTTTATTGTCTCTTGCAAAACGCCAACCTGTATTAGCAACTTTTATTGATAAAGAACTGAACGAGCTAAGTTTTACTCAAAAGAAATCAATTGAATTTATCGGAGATAGAAATAAAAATAAAGTAACTCAAAACCAACAAGGCTCTATGACTTCATATAATAATCTTGCATTATTATTAAATGAGGTACTTCAGAGTATGCAAGCACAAATGCAAATGATGAATCCGGGTAGCGGTCAATGTAACAAGCCAGGAGGTAAAGGAAAACCTAAAGCTGGGCCTTCAATGAATTCAGGAGATATGAAGGAAATGTTGAAGAATCAATTGGATCAACTTAAAAAAGGTAAGCAAGAAGGTGGTAAAAATGAAGGTGGTAAAAAAGGCGGTGATAAGGGGGAAAACGGGTCAGACGGTATAGGTAGTAAAGGTCTAGCTAAAATAGCAGCAGAACAGTCTGCTATTCGTAAAAAACTTGAACAACTTCGTAATCAATTAAATAAAGATGGTAATGGAACAGGTAATGGCTTAAACCCATTAATAGAAGAATTAAAAGAACAACAGAAAAGTATAATAAATAAAAATATAGGAGATAAAACAATACAGAGACAACAAGAAATACTTACGAGATTACTAGAAAGTGAGAAAGCTTTAATAGAAAGAGGTTTTGATGAAAAAAGAGAATCAAAAACAGGAAAAAACACTGAAAAAAGTAACCAAATTCTTTTTAATGAGTATAACAAAGAAAAATTGAAAAGAATTGAACTATTACGTTTTGCGGAGCCGTCTTATAAAAAATACTATAAAGAGAAAGCAAACGAATATTTCGATGAAAATTAATATTGGTGAATACTATGAGTAATAAGTATAGTGTTATTGAGTCTTTAAAATTAGCGTCAACATATAATTCCGTTGCAGACATTGAAAGATTAATAGATAAGGTTTGTAATAGCGTAGGTGTGAATGAAGATGCCTACGGTAATGTTTTAATAGCCGTTACAGAAGCTGTGAATAACGCGATTCAACATGGAAATAAAGAGAATGAATCGTTAACTATAAATGTATCAGTTTCTGATAATGATGAAAAGGTTTGTTTTTCAGTTAAAGATGAGGGGCCAGGTTTTGATTTCAACAACTTACCTGATCCAACAGCTCCAGAAAATCTTTTGAAAGAAAACGGAAGAGGTATTTTTTTAATGCGTAATCTAGCAGACGAGGTTGAATTCACAGGCGAAGGCAATGAGGTTTGTTTGTTTTTTAATAAATGACGACTTTTCATTTTGAAGATGTAAAGCCTTTTGATTTAGACTCAAAAAAATACAATCAAAAAATAAGCTATATAATTGATAATGAGGGTTTTATAGAAAAAGAAATCACTATTATTTTATGTTCAGATCTGTATCTGTTAAAAATGAACAAACAACACCTCAATCACGACTATTTTACAGACATCATTACTTTTTCATACAATACCGATAACCAAATTAGTGGAGACCTTTTTATAAGTTTGGATCGTTTAAAGGACAATGCAGCAATTTTTGATGTTTCAGTTAATGAAGAACTAGAAAGAGTTATCTATCATGGTGTCTTACACTTGTGTGGCTTCAAGGACAAAACAGATAAAGAGGTTAGTGTGATGAGAGAAAAAGAAAAGTATTATTTAGAGTGTGATGTTTCACGTGAAACATAATACGATTAATATTTTTTGATTTAATTTTGTTCCACGTGAAACAAATAAAGAGATGTTAACAAAATACGATGTTATAGTTGTTGGTGCGGGGCACGCTGGTTGTGAAGCGGCACATTGTGCGGCAACAATGGGGAGTAGCGTATTGCTTGTTACCATGAACATGAACACAATTGCTCAAATGAGCTGTAACCCTGCTATGGGGGGTGTAGCAAAAGGACAAATTTTAAGGGAAATAGATGCTTTAGGAGGAGCCTCTGCAATAATAAGCGATAAAAGCGCCATTCAATTTAGGATGTTGAATAAATCTAAAGGTCCGGCAATGTGGTCGCCAAGAAGTCAGAATGACAGACAAATGTTTTCTAACGAATGGCGCTTACATCTAGAACAGAACGAAAACATTGACTTTTGGCAAGACATGTGCACTGGTATTTGTGTCAATAAAAGTGTTGTTACAGGAATAAAGACAGCTTTAGGTATAGAGATACATGGTAAAAGCGTTATTCTAACGAACGGAACTTTTTTAAACGGGCTAATTCATTTAGGTGAAAAGCAATTTGGAGGAGGGCGGGCAGCAGAACGCGCTTCAACGGGAATAACAGAACAGCTGGTTTCTTTAGGTTTTGAAGCCGGAAGAATGAAAACAGGCACCCCTCCAAGGGTTGATGGCAGGTCTTTAGATTATTCCAAAATGGAGGAACAACCAGGAGACCTAAACCCTTCTAAGTTTAGTTTTTCAGATACCAAACCTCTAAATAAACAACGCCCCTGTTTCATTACTTACACAAATCCAAAAACCCACAAAACCCTTGAAAAAGGATTTGATAGATCTCCAATGTTTAATGGTGCAATCAACAGCACGGGTCCAAGATATTGCCCGAGCATTGAAGATAAAATCAATAGGTTTGCGGATCGTGATCGGCATCAGATTTTTGTAGAACCAGAAGGATGGGATACTATAGAGATTTATGTAAACGGATTTAGTACGTCTCTTCCTGAAGAAATTCAACTTGAAGCAATGAAAACAATACCAGGGTTTGAAAAAGTTAAAATGTTTAGACCTGGTTACGCAATAGAGTATGATTATTTCCCGCCTACTCAGTTAAAACACACGCTAGAAACAAAAAGGATTAAAAACCTTTATTTTGCAGGTCAAATTAACGGTACAACGGGTTATGAAGAAGCTGCGTGTCAAGGTTTAATGGCAGGTATTAATGCGAACCTAAACACAAAAGGTAAAGAACCATTTCTATTATCGCGTAGCGAAGCATACATTGGCGTTCTCATAGATGACTTAATTACTAAAGGTACTGATGAGCCATACCGTATGTTTACTAGCCGTGCTGAGTACAGGATTTTATTGAGACAAGACAATGCTGACATTAGATTAACCCCCCTTGGTTTTAAAATAGGGTTGGCAGATTTAAAAAGAAAAGAACGTGTAGATAAGAAAATTGAAGGTACTAAGACTTTTAAAAAAGACCTTAGAAAAATTGCAATAGCACCCGAACAGGTAAACCCATTTTTAAAGAGTATAGGAAGTGCTCCTATTTCTCAAAAAATGAAGTTATCATCCATAATAACGAGACCGAAAGTCTATTTAAATAATCTTTTGGAGCTTTCGTTAGAAGCGAAAAAGATAGCGCGGGATATTCACACGATACATGAGGAAATACTAGACCAGGTAGAGATTCAGATGAAGTATGACGGTTATATAGAGCGAGAGCAGGATCAGGTACAAAAAATGAGTAGACTTGAGAATGTCCGAATACCAGAAGACATTGACTTTAGAAAATTAAACAGCTTAAGCACAGAAGCAAAAGAAAAGCTTTCCGAAATAAAACCTGTGACAATAGGGCAAGCCTCGAGGGTTTCAGGTGTATCACCTAGCGATGTATCCGTTTTGTTGGTTTACATGGGTAGATAGTCCTTTTAAGCCCGCACAACTGTGTTTTAAATCGCCCGGCAAGTATTCCTTTAAAAAAAACCAGAAAAGCGCTTAAAACAAAACTATAAGAGTCGGTTTTTATTGAAAAACACGAACGTAGTCTACAGCCATGGTTTGCGGAAACAATGTGCTAGCATTAGGACTTCCCGGCCAATTACCTCCAACGGCAACGTTAAGAATTAAAAAGAAGTTTTGGTGAAAGGCGCTCAGATTCGGATTTGTAATATCAATAACATGATATTGTACGTCATCTCTTAAAAATTTTATTGCGCTCTCGTCCCAAATGATTGAAAAAACATGAAACTCTTCAGCATACATTTCGCCAACACTTAAAGAGCTGTTATCACCATATGAAGCATGGCTTCCATTGTCGCTCCAGTGAACAGTTCCATATATGGTTCTGTCATTGTAGGCACCACCACCTACTAACTCCATAATATCAATTTCACCGCAGTCAGGCCAGCCCACACTTGGTATGTTGTCCCCGAGCATCCATATAGCAGGCCAGAAACCCTGTCCGTAAGGAAGTGCAGCACGAACATCAATACGTCCGTACTTAAACGATTGAAGCCCCTGAGTTTTAATCCTAGAAGAGGTGTAGTTAAATGAAGCTGCAGACTCTTCCTTTGCAGTAATCTTTAATAATCCGTCTTCGACAACGGTGTTCTCTTCTTTATAAAACTGAAGCTCGTTGTTTCCCCAACCCCAGGATCCATTTCCGATTTCTTGTACCCAGTCAGAAGACAAAGTATTTCCGTTAAATTCATCACTCCAAACTAAATCGTAACCAGGATAAATATTAGGTGTTGTGTAACCAACAGTTGGAACGCCGCCGGTGTAACCAACGTCTGAAATGTCAATAACCTCTATTTTTTCTATGTAATCATATGGGGTTACATGAGCTCTTGTTTTCAGGGTATATACACCTATTGTTGCAAAGGTATAATTTGCTGAACCATCGTTAGACTCTGTGTAAGTAGAGTCTTCGCCGTCATAAAACATAAAACTATAAAAGTTAGCGCCCTGAGCGGAAGCTTGAACCTCAACGAGACCTTCGTCGATGATTAAAGAGGTATTTAATTCTGTTGGTAAAATAACAGAAGAGCCTTCGTCGTCGGGGTCACAAGCAACACAAACGAAAAGCACCAAAAAAATCGTAAAATAGTTTTTAAACATCTGTTTTTTAGAGGTTTATGAGTTTTATAGTTCAGGCTTTAGTTTCAAATACCACAACAAACCGCCTTCGTGATGACCAAAAGCAAGGTGCATAGAGGTATCTGTTAATTCAATAATTTTATACGTGTTGACACCAGAGCCAAAACCAATGAATGAATCATTAGAAACACTTAATAATGTATCTGCCTCTTCTGTTATACTCCAAGACTCATTAAGCCTATTGTCATAAGGCGCTGTAAAGTCTGCTAGGTTTTCAAAAGAACCAGGGTATTGGTCGGCAATAGTATTGTGAACATAAACGTCTCCATTGGTAACCATATCAAACTTATATTCATTCAGGTAAAATACGTATCGATCATCATACATCCCACAGCCAGGTTTCGCGTTTACAGGTGCAGACCAATATTCAGGTGTATAACCTAAATCGGAAACAGGATCCGGCCCAACACCAAAGTGACCAGAAACAGTAGAGTCAATATACCAAGATTTAAAACCCGGACCATCAACACCCCCGGTAAGCATTGTAAATATAGGATTGTCGAGAAGGCCAGGATCCGTTTGATCAATGGTTACTTCTTGGGTGGTTGTTTTTGATCCACCACTGTTAAACACGCTTAATGTAACAGTGTAAACACCCTCATTAGGGTAAACAGAAGAAACACTTGCTCCCTCAGCCTTGAGACCATTACCAAAATCCCACATGTTTATAATATCAGGGTTTGCAGCTGTAAATATAATTACGTTGTCATTTGTATCGGATGGCGCATAAGTGAATAGCGCATCTGTATCGGAAGGAGGATCCCCTAATTGAGGATTTTCTTTTTTACATGCGTTTACTGCAAATAAAAGAACAACAGCAGTGATAGCAATAAAAGGAGTAAATATAGTTTTCATGTTTTCTTGTTGTTAATAACCGTTATTTTGAGACCAGTTTCCACCAGCCAAGTCAATTTCTAATGTAGGTATAGGGAAGAGCTCGTGCTTGTTTGTTTGAAAGCCCTCTATGAAGTCTTGAGCGTTTCCTGCTCTCACAAGGTCGAAAAACCTGTGGCCTTCACACGCCAATTCAAGACGCCTTTCATTATAAATGTCATTAACAGAGCTTAATGTAACCAAAGGCATACTCACACGATTTCTAATTTCGTCAATAAAAGATTGAGCCACCCCGGTATTACCATTTTGATAATGCGCTTCTGCCGCCATAAGCAACACATCAGCATATCTAATAACTCTATAGTTTACAGGGCTTGTTAAATCATTGTCTGGCAATCCAATTTCTCCTTGTCTTTTAATATACTTGTTATTATAAAACCCAGTATGTCCCCCCGCTCCTTGAGCATAAGTAATTGCGTCTGGGTTTGCTTGAGCAGCAATAAAAGCTTCAATATCTAAGACGGTCATATCTCTTCTTGGGTCAGCTGGATCGAAAGCGTCGTAAAGGTTTTGAGTAGGCAAGTTATAGCTGTTGCCATCACCATAGACAGGGCCTTCATATTGACGAATTCCCTGAAAACCGGGCCCGACATTTCCTTCTAAGCAAATAAAACACCCGTAACTTCCTCCTTCTGCTCCTGAATATTGAACGTCAAAAACAGTTTCACTGTTGTTTTCGTTTGCAACAGAAAACAAATCTGTATAGTCGTCAATAAGCGCATATGTTCCACTAGCTATCACTTCGTCAAATGTATTTGCAGCCTCCGTCCATTTCTTTTGGTAGAGGTATGCTTTTCCTAATAACGAAAGAGCTGCGCCTTTTGTTGCTTTTCCTTTTATTAACGAAACAGTTTCGAGGACAGGTGCAGCCTCAATAAGGTCTTGTTCAATTTGAGCATAGACCTCGGACGCCGGAGTTCTAGGGATTTCTGTTGCCTGCTGCGCCCCGATGCGTTCATTAATAATAAGAGGAACATCACCGAAAACTTTTACCAACTCAAAATAATAGAAAGCTCTCAAAAATTTAGCCTCTGCTAATATTTGATCTTTCCCTGTAAATTCAATATTGTCTTTGTTTTCCATAATGAAATTACAACGGGTAATACCAGCATAATTCCATCGAAACAGGCTTCTTAACTCTAGGTTGACTCCACCGTGGGTCATGTCGTCAATTTGATGAAGACCCTGGGTGTCGTTTACACTTTCACCCCCGGCAATAGTGTTGTCTGAGGCAATTTCGCTAATCCAAACAGAAACAAAAGAACCCTGCAGTAAATCATAAGCACCAACAAGGGCTTGTTCATAATCCTCTTGTGATTGAAAGTAGTTTTCAGCATCTTGAGTATAAGGAGGGTTTATTTCTAAAAACTTATCACACCCTGAAAAAACTAAGGTGCAGCTTAAAATAAGCCCGCTTAAAAGTTTGTTTTTTATATCGTTCATGTTCTTAAAATTTAATATTTAAACCACCCATAATTGTTTTGGCTTGTGGGTAAAAACCATAATCAACACCAGCAGAAAGTGTTCCGCCGCCAATGTCAGGGTCAAAGCCTAGGTATCTTGTTAGGGTAACAAGGTTGTTTCCTGAAACGTAAAATCGTAAAGATTCAATTTTGAGTTTTTTCAGCACGGGGTTTTTCTTAGAAAAAGTATAACCGAGCTGAACATTTCTTAGACGAACAAAAGAACCGTCTTCAACATAGTAGTCAGAGAAGGAGTTGTTTCTCGTAGCGCCAGTAGTAAGCCTTGGGTGTTCGTTCGTTGAGCCAGGACCTGTCCAACGATTGATCACATAGTCTAATTGATTTGCATAAGGCTGCTGTCTTTCGTAGTTTCTAATGATTTCTTGGCCAATAGCCGAATAGATGTTTGCCGAAAAATCAAGGCCCTTATAGCGCAGGTTTAAAGCGAATCCCATTGTAAAGTCTGGTATGGGAGAACCAAGGTAGGTTTTATCTTCATCGTCTCCGAAGCTAATTTCTCCGTCTCCGTTCTGGTCTACAAAAATAAAATCCCCTGGACGCGCCCCTTCTTGCACGACAGCAGCATTATCAATTTCTTCTTGCGTTTGATAAATACCAGCAGTTTGAAGACCGTGGAAATAACCAATAGCAAAACCTTCTTCAAAACGCGTAGCAACATCACCACCGACACTAAATTGTGCTCCAGGTAAATAATCGACTCCTTCAGGAACACTTGTTACTTTGTTCGTTATGTGAGAAAAGTTGAAGCTAACATTTGTTTTGAAATCACGCGAAGGTTTATTATGATAAGCAAGTTCTAATTCAACACCTTTGTTTGAAACGTTACCAGCATTAATAATCGGCGAGGCTCCACCTGGACCATAAGAACCAATAACGCCAGAGACATCAGGCTGGAACAACAAGTCGTTTGTGTTTTTAATGAAATAGTTTGTTGTAACATCAAAAGCGCTTAAAAGCGTTAAGTCAAGGCCAGCATTAAACTGTCTAGTTGTTTCCCACTTAAGGTCTGGGTTCGCAGCCCTTCCGAGAGCGGTACCGATAACAATCAAATCATCAAAAACATATACCCCCTCGCCATTTAGAAGCGCGCGATATGCAAAGTTTGCAATTTGGTCGTTTCCTGAAACACCATAGCTAATCCTTAGCTTCATAAAGTTTATCGCCTCTACATTGAAAAAGCTTTCTTCTGAGATTAACCACGCTGTCGATATGGTTGGAAAAATACCATATCTATTGTTAGGCCCAAACTTACTAGACCCATCTCTTCTCATAATTCCAGATATTATATATCGTGAATCATAAGCATATTCAGCTCTAACAAAAGCAGAAACCAAGCGCTCTTTAAATTCGAAGGATCCTACATTGTTTAGGTACCCTCCAGGCGCGGTGTTTGCAGAAATGTCTGCATATTCCCAAGAGTTATTTGGAATATTAAATGCTGTTCCGCTTAAAGCCGCGCCTTTTCTTTGAAAAACAGAAGCTCCTAAAGTCGCCTTTACTTTGTGAAGATCACTAAAGGTTCTGTCATAATTAAAATAACTTTCAAAGGTAAGATCGCTAAATGAAGATCGCTGTTCAAAAACACTTGCGCCACGGTCAATGAAGACACTATCAGCAATTTCTACTTGAGGCGATTCGAGGTCTGCATTTAATGCCGTGTTGGCAAATTTTCCAGGCCCAAACCAAGCTAGGGGACTAAAAGATTTTGCATCAACAACAGCATAGTTATAATTGAAACGGTTTGTAAACGTAAGGTGTTTGTTAAACTTATAAACCAACTCCTCTTTTCCTACAAACTTATCTGCCACACTATAATTGTAGGCGTTTTCCATTTGTGCAATAGGGTTGATAATATCCGCAACCTCTTCAAGATAACTGTAGTTGCCATCGGGAGTTCTTATTGGTTCGTTTGGAAAGGCGTTTATAGTATTATAAAGAACAGAGCCA
>Ga0115572_10001544_pt1 | contig 18668 bp, 20 predicted proteins | sample COGITO_mtgs_1206_FD_88681 | JGI IMG/M metagenome (GOLD analysis project Ga0115572, IMG submission 88681) | Pelagic marine microbial communities from North Sea - COGITO_mtgs_120607 | ecosystem: Environmental > Aquatic > Marine > Epipelagic | place: Germany:Helgoland, sampling site Kabeltonne... | reverse complement strand
TTGTTTTTCATATTCAATATCTAAATCGTAATGATCGAGTATTACCAAATCAGCATTTGAGGTTTTTATTACGCTTAGTAAAGTAGCAATATCTTGTTTGGACGCCGTTTTAACAAAATGTATATCATCACATACCAGCTCTTGTATAAAAGGCGCTATATCAGCTTTTTGAATATCCAAAACCAAAGTGAGGCTAGCTTGAGTATTTGACTGCAACTCAAGCAGCAACCACTTTATACGCATTAAATGGCCAATACCTAAACACGTAGAAACTCGAGCTACAATATTCATTGCTTACTCAATAGCGTTTCAATCAAACCACCCACAGTTGCATTATTTTCATCCATGAGTTCATCAGGGCTCAGATGGATATTAGTAAGCATCTCAAGCTCCATAATCATGCTAAGAATTTCAAATGAATCAATGCTACCTGAACCAGTAAAATTAAAGTGATTAATATTTTTCTTTGAAATACTAATACCGCGTGCGATTAAAAAATCACAAAAAAAATCCTGCAATAGCTCTTCGTTTATCATGCTAATTATTCCATATCCTGCCAACATAGCTGTGTACCACGAGGTAAAAATAGGCGCGCCTTCCTACCAATAACATTCGGTAATTCTTTTGGGGCTAACTCACCACCACCCGGTCGAAGATTCGCAACATTATCAACGGTTAAAATCTCTCCTGATTCAATATCTTTAGTCGTGTATAAGCAACGGCGATTAGGTGAAGGTTTAAGGGGATAATGTACTGTTCCAATCGCTTTTTCGACTTGTCGAACACCATGTATTAATGCTTTAAGTTCATCTGGTGTCATTGAAAAAAAGCTATCAGCCGTTTCATCATCTTTGCTTAACACAAAGTGCTTTTCGATAACATGAGCGCCAAAAGCAACAGATGCTATGGGTACATCATTACCTAAAGTATGATCTGAAAGCCCCACTGGACACTTAAAACTATCCGCTAGATGTGGAATTGTGGCTAAGTTTATTGAATCTGCGGGAGCTGGGTAAGTGCTAGTACATTTCAATACACACAACTCTTTAACACCTGCTTGCTCTGCAACTTGAACCGCATCAGTTATTTCAGCAAGGGTTGCTCCACCTGTTGACATAATTACCGGCTTGCCTGTTGTAGCCACCTTTCGAATGAGATCATGATCGATCAACTCTGGCGAAGCTATTTTATAGGCAGGTGAATCAAAAGACTCCAATAAATCGACTGCTGAATCGTCAAATGGTGAAGAAAAAATAGTGATACCGATTTCATTCGCTAACTGAATTAAAGGGCCGTGAAAATCCCATGGCATATATGCACCTTCGTAAAGGTCATATAAGTATTGCCCTTTCCATGGCCCAGTGGCTTCAAAGTGCGGTAATTTACAATCCATCGTTAAAGTATCTGCACGGTAGGTTTGCAACTTGATTGCATCCGCTCCAGCCTCTTTAGCCGCCCTTACCAACGCCTTTGCCTGCTCTAAATCTTGCCCGTGATTAGCTGACATTTCGGCAATAATATACACAGGGTAGCCTGACCCGATAGTTCTACCATTAATGGTAATTTCAGAATTAAACGCCATTTACGATCCCTAAATTGCACTGTCAAAAACCATTACATTTAAGCAAACTTTATACCTAAACCTATTCGACTAGCTTATAAATTAATAAATCACATTGATCCAAAAGGATTTTAACCTTTAAGTTATGTGCAAGAGTGTAATGATTTGCTATATTTATCTCAATAATAATTATGATTACCATTAAACATGTCTGATGTATTAGTAATAATTCAAGCACGTATGACATCAACTCGATTGCCTGCAAAAGTGATGTTACCACTGTGTGGCAAACCCGTGTTACAAGTTATGCTTGAACGCTTACCTAGTTGGCATAAACATATCATTATTGCAACGACGAATGATGGAACTGAACAACCCATTTTAGATTTGTGCGCGCAGTTAAATATAAAAACCTATCAAGGCGACACGCACGACGTGCTAAGTCGTTATTATTTAGCTGCAAAGCATTATGGCGCAAAACCATCAACAACCATAGTCAGGTTAACCAGTGATTGCCCCTTGATTGATGAAGCGCTTTGTACGCAAGTCATTAATGAAAGAACGAGTCAAAATTATGACATGGTTAATTTAGGCCCGCACAGTGGTTACCCTAGGGGGCTAGATTGTTGTGCTTTTTCTTTCAAATTATTAGAAAATACTTATTTAAAAGCCACATCACCCGCCGATCGTGAACATGTGACTTTAGGCATGGCAAAATTTAATACCATAACGACCCACACATTCAGTGCGCATGAAGATTATAGCCACTTTCGCCTAACACTTGATGAACCAGACGATTACAAAGCAATTACAGCTGTTTATGATCACTTTTTGAATAACGTTGATTTTTCTTATAATGATTTAATAAAAACATTAAAGGAAAACCCTCACATCACCGATATAAATAAACACGTAGAGCAAAAACCTACTTAAGTTAGGCATAATAATTGTATGTCATTGAACATTATATTTATGACTCCCAAAGAATTAGAGAATATTAAATGAATCCAAAAACAATATTAGTTACCGGTGCAACTGGCTATAAAGGAACCGTATTGGTTCCAAAGCTACTGGCTTTAGGCCATCGCGTAATCGCATTTGACATCCAATGGTTTGGTAATTTTTTGCCTTCTCATGACAACCTCTCAGTCATTAAAGGTGACGTACGCGACACTGATACGATTAACTTAGACGGTGTGGATTCTATTATTCATCTTGCTTCTATCGCAAACGATCCCTGTGGTGATTTAAACCCTAAATTAACATGGGAAGTGAGTGCGTTAGCAACTATGCGCTTAGCCGATAAAGCAAAGCGCTCTGGGGTGAAGCAGTTTATTTATGCGTCATCTGGTAGCGTATACGGTATAAAAGATGAAGAACATGTAACTGAAGACTTAACGCTTGAACCTATTTCAGAATACAACAAAACGAAAATGGTTGCAGAGCGTGTTTTACTTAGTTATGCCAGCGATATGGCGGTACAAATTGTTCGCCCAGCAACCGTATGCGGCGTATCTAAACGTATGCGTTTAGATGTTTCTGTTAATATGCTGACAATGCAAGCTCTGAAAAATGGAAAGATTACGGTTTTTGGTGGCGATCAAGTCAGACCAAATATTCATATTGACGATATTACTGATCTCTATATTTATATGCTGGATAATCCAGAGAAAGTCTCGGGTATATTTAATGCAGGGTTTGAAAATATCTCAATTATGGATATAGCAAAAATGGTGCAGACTAAAATAGCATGTGAAATTGAAGTTACTCCTTCAAATGACCCTCGTTGCTACCGTATTAACTCAGATAAATTACTCGCAACTGGTTTTACACCCAATAAAAATGTCGAGACAGCAATCTCTGAAATTATCGCGGCTTATAAACAAGGCTTACTTAAGGATGAAGAGCATTTTTACAACCTTAAATGGATGCAAAGAGAAGTTTTATGACAAACAACCAATCTGCAACCACTATATCCAATGATTCAGTGAAAAACCTGACAACAAACTATATAAACACTCTAACGAATGTATTAAAACAGTTAGACAGTGAACAAGTTAAGAGTCTTGTTGATGCCTTACTTACTATGAAGACAAATAACGGCAGTTTATATTTATGTGGTAATGGCGGCTCAGCAGCAAATGCTATCCACCTTGCAAATGACTTTACATTTGGTATAAGTCCAGAAGGTAATGCATTAAAAGTTGAGGCATTATCGGCAAATAGCTCTGTTTTAACTTGCCTAGGCAATGATATTGGTTATGAAAATATTTTTGCTCATCAGCTAAAAGTTAAAGCGAATAGTCATGATATTTTACTAATTTTATCTGGCAGTGGTAACTCTGAAAATATAATTAGAGCGACTCAACAAGCACTCGATATTGGTATGAAAACAGTCGGTATTTTAGGATTTTGTGGCGGTAAAGTTAAGCCTATGCTTGACCAAGTTTTCCATTTCGAAATCCAGGATATGCAAATATCAGAAGATACCCAAGTTATTGTCGGGCATATTTTAATGAAAGCTCTTTATCTGGAATTACAAAATGACTGACTCACCAATTATTGTTATAGGAAGTAATTCTTTTTCTGGCGCCTCTTTTTGCTCTCACATGCTAAAGCAAGGTAAAAAAATCCTCGCGATCAGCCGCTCTAGTGAACCCGTTAATGCCCTGTTACCTTATAAATGGCAAGATTGCCACACAACGAATCTAGCATTTAAACAACTCGATTTAAATCATCATTTAGATGACATATTAACACATATCAAACAAGAGAATGTTGGCTCAGTTTATAACTTTGCAGCCCAAAGTATGGTGGGACAAAGCTGGGAATACCCAGAGCATTGGTTTATGACCAACGCAGTGTCAACTATCAAATTACACAATGCACTTCGTCAACTCGACAGTTTAGATAAATACATACATATCTCTACACCTGAAGTGTACGGCAGCTGCAAAGGATTGGTTCCTGAGCATCGGAACTACCAACCAAGCACGCCCTATGCTGTATCACGAGCTGCTGCTGATATGAGTCTTCATACATTTTCTGATGTTTATGATTTCCCAGTTGTTTTTACTAGGGCAGCCAATGTGTACGGGGAAGGACAACAACTATATAGAATAATTCCAAAAACAATACTGTCTATATTATTAGGCAAAAAGCTACCGCTTCATGGTGGCGGCCACTCTACCCGCTCATTTATCCATATTGATGATGTGTCTAGTGCAACACAGTTGATAGGAGAGCAAGGACGTAATGGCGAAATTTATCATATTTCAACAGAGCGTATGATCACAATCCGCGCAATTGTGGAAATGTTATGCAAAATGTTAGACGTCCCATTTGAACAGACATGTGAAATAACAGGTGATCGACTTGGTAAAGACGCTGCTTACCTGCTTGATACTCAAAAAATCAGATCAGAATTACAATGGCAAGACAGTATTTCTCTCGAAGACGGCCTTGCCAAAACAATTGATTGGGTCAAAAGAAACCTTGATACTCTAAAAACACAACCACATAACTATATTCATAAAGCCTGAGGTATCCATGCTAGGAAAAGAATTAGATTTATTAAAAAACTACCCTAAATCAAAAAGAGACACCAAGGGAAGAGCCAATGTAATTACCGAAGCTGATAGAGAAATTGCTCGCCAATATGGTAAAGATTTTTTTGATGGTGATCGCACCTATGGATACGGTGGTTTTAGCTACATGTCTCGCTTTTGGCAACCGGTTGTTCCTGATCTTCAATCTCACTTTCAATTAACAAAAGAAAGTTCTTTACTGGATGTAGGTTGCGCCAAAGGCTTCATGCTCTATGACCTGCAACAGCATATCAAAGGTATAAAATTAGCTGGGTTAGATATTTCTAGTTATGCTTTAGAGCATGCCAAAGAAGAAGTTAAACACTTACTTCAACAAGGGAATGCAAAGAGTTTACCTTTCGATGACGACAGCTTTGATGTCGTTATGTCAATCAATACTATCCATAATTTAGATGAAAAAGAATGTGCTATCGCGTTACAAGAAATTGAACGTGTAAGTAAAGGAAAGTCATTTATAACTGTTGATGCCTATCGAAATGATGAAGAAAAAGAGCGTATGCTCGAATGGGCATTAACCGCAAAGACCATCATGCATGTTGATGATTGGAAGGTGTTCTTTAAAGACCATGGTTACACTGGCGATTTTTACTGGTTCATACCATAGAGATAACTATGAATTTAGAGCAAATAGCAGCAAAAATACGATACACATTATGTGACGTATCGAGTAAAACAAAAACCCCACACTTGGGTAGTTCACTGTCATGTACTGATATATTAACAGCACTTTATTGGCAAGTACTCAATGTGGAGCCATCAACACCATCAATGCCAAGCAGGGATTACTTCTTGCTTGGTAAAGGCCATGCCGCAAGTGCACTTTATACCACACTTGCCTATAGGGGTTTTTACCCAGTGGCAGATCTTTATCAACACGGCCAAACCGACTCTGTTTTTGAAGAGCACCCCGGCATAAACTCCCCTAAAGGAGTTGATACAGTTTCGGGATCACTTGGCCATGCACTTTCACTTGCAACAGGTATGGCATTAACCTGTAAAATTCAAAAAAGAACCAATCGCTTTTATGTTCTCATGGGCGATGGTGAGCTCAATGAAGGAACGATTTGGGAAGCGGCCATGTTTGCAGCCGGTAAACAATTATCCAATCTTGTTGCCATCATTGATTTTAATAAACTTCAAGGCACTGGTGAAAGCTGTGAAATAATGCACCTTGAACCATTAGAAGAAAAATGGCGGGCATTTGGCTGGCACACAATTCGCCTTGATGGCCATGATATTTTGGCTCTCACCGATGCTTTAAAGGATGCGCAATCTTACGACAAACCGGTGTGTATAATCGCTGATACAATTAAAGGTAAAGGTATTTCTTTTATGGAAAACGATAACAACTGGCATTATCGTATACCAACCCAAGATGAAGTTGAAAAAGCAAAACAGGAGTTGGGGCTAAAATGAGAAATGCATTTGCAAATTGTTTGACCGAATTAGCTAAATCCGACACCAGCTTAATGCTTTTCTACGCTGATATCGGTAATCGTTTATTCAATAATCTAAAAGAAATTGCTCCCGATAGAACAATCAATGCAGGCATCGCCGAAGCAAATATGGCATCAATGGCTGCGGGCTCCGCAATGATGGGCCAAAAACCTTTTATTTATACCATTACGCCATTTACTACAGCGAGAAACTTTGAACAAATAAAAATAGATATCGCTTATCAAAACCAACCCGTTATCATCGTTGGCACGGGCTCAGGCTTATCGTATGCTAATTTAGGGCCCACACATCATTCGTTTGAAGATATCGCGTTAATGCGAAGCTTGCCAAATATGAATATTGTATGTCCTGCCGATTCAGACGAACTTAGCGTATTAATGCCCCAATTAATCAAACTCAACCAGCCGTGTTACTTTAGAATTGGTAAAAAAAATGAGCCAAAGGTTCACAAAATTTTACCTAACTTAAAGTTTGGACATGCATATACAATGCAAGAGGGTCAAACAGTCGCAATATTAGCAACGGGCACTATTATGCCACTCGCGAATGATTTGCTCATTGAGATTCAAAGTAAAGGCATTAACGCCGAGCTTGTTAGTTTTCATACAGTAAAACCCCTTGATACTCAATATTTAGCCTTAGCTTGTGAGCGCTTTGAACATATAATCACTCTTGAAGAACATAATGTGAATGGCGGCTTTGGCAGTGCCGTACTTGAATATATTAGTGAACAACCTAAAACACCAAGAGTACACCGTTTTGGTATCCCAGATAGGTTTATTGATCAAGTTCATAGTACTGAAGATGCACGTGAAAAAGCAGGTTTAACTGTTTTAGATATAATCACAACACTAAAAAATAGAGCTGTTATATGATTATCGGTATCGATTTTGATAATACTATTGCCAACTATACTGGTGTGTTTCATAGCGTTGGAGTGAAATTAGGCTGGCTTCCAAAAGAAGTGGGGCAAACAAAAGAAGATGTGAAAGCATACTTTATTAATGCTGGAAATGAACCAAAGTGGACTGAATTACAAGGTATCGTATATGGGAAAGAGATTTATAGAGCCCGACCTTATGAGGGCTGCTTAGATGCTTTGCGACAGTTAAAAACAAAGGGACACGAGTTAGTTTTAATTTCTCACAAGACTCGCCATCCGATTGTTGGTGAAAAGGTAAATTTTCATGAAGCTGCTACTAATTGGCTAAAGTGCAATAAGTTTATTCATTCAGAAGATGCTCCTTTTTCACATAATGCATTATTTTATAATGAACAATTGGATTTGAAAGTATCAAAAATAGCTGAGTTAAACTGTGACTTATTCATCGATGATTTAAAAAAGGTATTAGACCACTCAGCCTTTCCAAACCATTGTAAACCCATTTTTTTCTCTCCGCATAAAAAAGAAGAAAACAGTATCTCACACTGGAAAGAGGTGATTGATATTATATGCTAAATGACTCGGTTATAGCTTGGCTGAAAATAATATTGGGGGTCAACTCAATTGAATTCACTCCCATCAATGGAGGCGCCAACAACCTAGGTATTAGAGTTACCTCAGGGAAACACTCATGGTTTTTAAAATCTTTTAATACTCAATCACCTAACGTTAAGTACAAACAACAAAATGAGTTTTTATTTAGCCAAGAAGTTTATAGGAACAGCTTAACTGCTACTGCAAAGCCTATCGCAATAAATTTAGAAGAAAACGTCAGCTTATTTGCTTACATTGAAGGTAAAAAAGTTGAGAAAGCATGCAAGAATGCAGTGCTGCAAGCCATTCTTTTTTTTCAAAATATAAACCATCAGGCCCCCCCTCCCCAGCTAAATATAGCCAGTGAAAGCCCATCCACTCTCGCTGAGTTCAGTAGCATAGTAAGTAACAGATTAAAAAAGTTAGAAACTGTCGCAATCGAAAGTGAACAGCTAAGTGCGGACTACCACAAGGCGTTAACTTTAATCAGGCAGCGCCAAGATAAGCTCACCTGTAATCTCGCGCAACACTGGCAACAAGAACAACAGCGCAGTGTTTTATCTCCTTCAGACTTTGGTTTTCACAATGCGATTAAAGCTACTTCGGGTTATTATTTTATAGATTTCGAATATGCAGGGTTAGACACTCCATGGAAGGTATTCGCCGACTTTTTTTCGCAACCAGCAGTCCCTGTCGACTTAACTTTTGCACTTGAGTTTTTAAAATTAGAACAGTTTAGGCCATTAAAAGAAAACCCTGAAGACACAATTAAAGTATTCGAACTGACTCAGCTCAAATGGTGCTTAATTATGCTCAATGAATTCACACCTGAAGTACAGGCTAGAAGAATTCATTCATGGAACATTTCTTGCTTTGATGAACAACAAGAAAAGTTGCACACTGCTCAGCTCACGCAACTAAAAAAATGTTACAATTATTTCGAGTCTATACCTAATAAAGTCATTGAGTTAGGTAAATTACTAAGGGATTTAAAATGAAAGCAGCCGTACTATTTAATACAGGTGAACCACTTCAAATAATTGACAATATTAAAGTCCCCGCCTTAACAAAAGGCCAAGTTCATGTAAGGATGGTTTACAGTGGCTTGTGCCACTCTCAAGTTATGGAAGTAAAAGGCGGTCGTGGTGAAGACAAATATCTACCTCACCTTTTAGGTCATGAAGGTGTAGGCATTGTAGAATCAATTGGTGAAGGCGTGACTAAAGTAGGGCCTGGTGACAAAGTGATTATCGGCTGGATAAAAGGCGAAGGCCTTGATGCAACCGGTGGTAAATACCCGCATAAAGACTACTTAATCAACTCAGGTAGCGCAACCACATTGACAGATCAAACCATTGTTGCTGAAAACCGACTTGTAAAACTGCCTTCAGGTTTTCCTGAGAAATTAGCTATTTTATTAGGCTGCGCTTTACCAACTGGGCTTGGGCTAGTATTAAACGAGCTTAAACCAGAAAAACATAAAACCATTGCAATTTTTGGGTTAGGCGGTATTGGTATGAGCGCTTTATTAGCGGCAAAATTATCTAGCCCAACAACACTCATTGCCATTGATGTAAACGAAGACAAATTAGCACTTGCTAAACAGTTTGGTGCCACGCACTGTATTAACTCTTCAACGTGTGACCCTGTGCAAGAAGTTTATCGTCTTACCGAGCAAAAAGGAGTGGACTATAGCCTCGAAGCGGGTGGCACCACAATTACAATTGAACAAGCATTTGAAAGTGTGCGTGATAGTGGCGGACAGTGCATATTCGCCTCTCATCCAAGCAACGAATTAAAAATACAATTAGAACCTCATGCCTTTCACCGCGGAAAGTCTATCCGAGGAAGTTGGGGAGGTGGCTCTCAACCAGATAAAGATATTCCTATATTTGCCGATATGTACTTTAAAGGTGATTTAAATCTAGAACCATTACTCAGCAAAGAATACCCCCTAAACGATATTAATGAAGCGATTGATGATCTGGAGAACAAAAAAATTGTAAGAGCGCTCATCATTATATAGAGAACCAGGCTTCCACTGTTTTTAAGGTATAAAAATATGAACCAAGGCTATTATATTAGAAACAAGGTAGGTGTATAAGCATAGTAGTAAACGCTTATACTCAAAGTTTGGATTAAGGGGTCTTACTCAGTAACCTAGCTCCAAATACTCTACATTTACTATTTAAAAATACCTTTTCCTACTTTCACTGTATTGTTTCAAAAGGCAAACTTAGGTACTCAAAATGACAAAAGTTATTCCCATCACAGAGCTTCCACCCAGACTTTTATTAGATGTAAACTCTGATTGCAACCTAAAGTGCCCAATGTGTGTCGTTCATGGGGGAAGTGATGATCCCAAAATAAACGCAATCATTAAAAAGAAAATGACTGTCGACAATGCCAAGGCAATTCTCGATGAAGTTATGAGCGCTAAACCTGCAATTGGCCCAGCGTTATGGAGTGAACCATTGATGTCAAAGGACATTTTAACTCACTTAAAAAATATGAAAGACAGAGAGTTAAATGTTTCTATTAATACAAATGGCTTATTACTGACCAAAAAAATAGCTGAAGCACTCATCGAATTAAAAATAGACAGTATTACTATTAGTGTCGACTCGACGACTCCAGAAACACTCAAATTAATTAGAGGCGTTGATAGGTTAGACAAAATTGAATCAAATATTTTACAAATGTTACAGTTAAGAGGCGAACAGGAACTACCACGAATTGGTGTCTCCTTTACCAAACAAGCTGATAATATCCATGAACATAACAAGTTTATAGATAAATGGGTAAATATCGTCGATTTTGTTCGCACTGGGGAACTATTTGAAGATGGCCGTTTTCCAGAAGTTAATTTAGATATGTCGAAAAGAACCCCCTGCTCCGAACTATATACAACCATGGCTATCCATACCGATGGAGATGTATCCATTTGCTGCTTAGATGGTTTTAAAGATCAAGTTGTAGGCAATGTATTCGAAGAAGGGGTCAGTCAAGTCTGGCAAGGAGAAAAGCTGCAACAAGTTAGGCATTACCATGAAACTGGACAATTTCAGAAAGTGCCATTTTGTTTAAAGTGTGAAAGGTGGGCATCTAATCAATATACCGATGAAGTGGTTAATGGCATTCTGATCCGCCGTTCTCCAGAGTATACTTTTTATAATAACCCTACTCGATTAGCAAGCTGGAATAAAAACGTTCGTCACACAGACTCTTAGGTAGCGCTATGACTCATACTTGTACTTTTCCTTTATGGTTCAAAAGCTTTCTAATCAACTCAGGTGTTAAAGCACACCACACATTAATTGTTCATAGCGCGATCAGAGAACTTTCACGCTTAGGCATTCGAGCACAAAACATCTGTGATGTATTGAAAAATGAAGTAATACCATCGGGTAACTTACTAATGCCGACAATGACTTGGAGAACCGTCACGCCCAAATCCCCTATTTTCAATAGCAATCTCACCCCTTCTCATACGGGGGCATTAACTGAGTACTTTAGAAAGAATATAGCTCAAGCTAGAAGTTTACACCCTACGCATTCTGTCGCCGGGACTGGTCCAGATGCCAAATGGCTACTAAACTCCCACGATAAAATTGGTACTCCATGTTCAAAATATAGCCCTTACGGCTTAATCACTGACAGCGAGTTACTTAGCAACACATTTGTGCTACTTATACAGGTAGGACTAGAAAGCTGTACTTTTATTCATCATTTTGAAGAACTAGTGGATTTAGATATATACTTAAAACCCGAGATAGAAGCTGAGAAATTTCAGATAATTACATCAGAACAACATAAAAAATTTTCTCTACGGGCTCATAATAAACGTACTCGCGATTTTCATCAGTTTGGCCCAGCTTTATTTCAACAGGGAGCTCTTTTTATAAAACATTATCATGGTATTACTTTTACATTAATAAAAGCAGAAAACATAGCTAACACGCTCACAAAGGCCTTCAATCAAAGCCAGTATGCGACTTTAGCAAGCTTTTCTTATTTGCGTTCGGTGTAACGTATGGACCGACTAAAAATACAATTTGAGATAACTGTATGAATATTTTGCTTTATGGAATCAACTCAATTACTTCAACCTTATCCAAGGAGTTAAAAGGTCTAAATAATTTAGAGTACGCTTGCACGACGGGAGAGCAGTTTTTTGGAAATATCAAAGCACACACATTATCAGAGCTTGCTCTCGATAATTACGAAAAAGTTATTATCTGCTCTATGTGCGTGGATGAAATTACCAATGATTTAGTAGCTAAAGGCTTTGACATAAATAAAATTTATTTCTTTAACTCGGCAACTTGCACTGTTCAATCTTGCCAAAGTAAGCTCGTGGAGCCTATAAAAGATACTGATATACTTTATAGTATTTTTGACCTATCCAGAAATATTGCTAGTTTCGATGTGGTATGGCTTGCCACTCGTGCCGAGCTAGAGCGCCAAAGACTCGGCCTTAAAAAGATACATTTTATCATCATTCCCAGAGAGCAAAGTGATATAAACGCTTTCGCTGTTAGAACTAATTATGATTACCATGATGAATTATGGCGATTAACCCATATAATTATACCAACTCTTAAGAGCTTAAAGACAACAAGTGCTGTATCTGAATTTTCCAATAAGCAACAAGCCTATGGCTTTTTGAAGCAGTTTAATAGTAAGAACCTTCACCCTAGCGACTTTAATAACTCCCATAAAGGGCACCTTGTACAATTTGATGACTTAAATGAACACAAGCAAGCAGGCCGATCAATAGAAGTTTTTGAACCTAGTAATATCGCACAAAACCTTATTAGTTCATTTATCTGTTCAAGAAACCTTGAAGGCAAAAAGTTAATTACTTTTACTATTCGTGAATATGAAGTGCATCAAGAGCGTAATTCAACGTTAGATGTCTGGTTAGAATTCGCCAAAGCCTTAGATACTGAAAAATTTACTCTCATTTTGATCAGAGATACCTATAAATCAGCGGAGCCATTACCTAAACACATGCAAGTGTTTATTGAGTGCCCGCTTGCATCTATTGATATTCAAGCACGTATCGCGTTATACCAAGCTGCTTATATAAATCTTAGCTCTGCAACAGGCCCTAGTTTCTTACCCTATTTTATTCCTAACGCTCCTTCTATTCGCTTTATGCAAGTAGCAAACGACCACTTTGCCACCAGTGAAAAATATTTTAATACGCCAGGATTCAATTTTGGCTCTAAGCCTAGTTTTGCTGAAGCGGAATATCATGAAGTTATTTGGCAAAAAGAAGCGCTTGAGCCACTCAAAGTTGCATTCAATAAGCTACATGCCTATTTGGGAAAAGAATAATGCAAGAGCAGACAAAATTGGCACTTCATGGCGGTAAACCGTCTGTCACTCTAAAAATCCCACCTAGAAATGCATTTTCCACACTAGAACAGCAAGCAGTTCAAGATGTCGTTGCATACTATAGTCAGTTGGATCAAGATCCTGGTTACGGTGGCAAATTTGAGCAAGACTTCTGCAATGAATTTTCAAAGTTCATGGGGGGAGGCTACACTACAGCGATTGCAACCGGTACAGGTTCAATTTTTGTTGCTCTTGCAGCTCTTCAGCTACCTAAAGGTAGCGAAGTCGTCATGACTCCGATCACCGACCCTGGAGCACTGAATGCCGTAACGCTACAAGGCTTTAAAGTATCGTTAGCTGACTCTAAACCCGGCTCAACACAATCTAATTGGCAACAAATTGAAAAGGCTATTACAGAGAAAACCAGAGCCATTGTAGTTGTTCACTTAGGAGGGTATGCCACCGATATAGATACCATTGTCCGCGAAGCACATAATAGAAATATTATGGTAATCGAAGATTGCTCACAAGCCACAGGTGCTTTATACAAAAATCAAAAAATTGGTACCTTTTCTGATATAGCTGCGTTTTCTACGATGAGTAGAAAAAGCTTAATGTCAGGTGGCAGTGGTGGCTTAGTTTACACTCAAAGTAAACAATTACACCAGATGGTCACTGCGCATGCAGACCGAGGAAAACCAAAGTGGCAAGAGGATTTTGAAGAGAGAAATGCCAGCCAATATTTATTTCCCGCATTAAATTGGAATACCGACGAAATATCATGTGCAATAGGCAGTGCTTCGCTTGCAAGGCTTCCTTCTACAATAAAAAATAGAAATCAGTTTGTTAATCGCTTAATAGCGCTGTTAACTAACTCAAAACTATTTTCTGTCGATGAAATTAGCGGTGTTGGAAGCCCTTTTTTCCTGACTGTATATTTAGACTTATCACTTTTAAACTGCGAAAAAGACGAGTTTTGTAACGCTTTAATCGCTGAAGGGATCCCATTAAACCCTCACTACAAGTTTGTAGTTAGCGAATGGCAATGGGCTGAAGCACATCTCACGAGCAATAAAAAGACGCCAAATGCTGTAGATGCCAGAAACCGCTCGTTTAATATATATGTCAATGAGAAGTATACCTATGATCTTGCAGAGCAATTTGCTGTCGCAATGAATAAAGTTGCAACTTATTATCTCAAATAAGTAATGTATGATGCTGATTATTTAGAAGTTAAACTATAACTTATGGTATGAATAATGCTTATAAATAAGAAGATTAAATAAAGTGGACACAACTATGGTTATTTGGATAACAGGCCTGCCTGGTGCAGGTAAAACCACAATCGCGAAGCAATTACTCAATACCTTGCAATCGCAAAACCTGCACGCCAACCTATTAGACGGGGATGAACTACGTAGCGTGTTAGCTAACCCAGGATACGATAAAGAGTCTAGACAAAAATTAGCATACGTTTACTCTGGGCTGGCCAATTTAATCGCGAGTCAAAATACAATCGCAATCGTAGCGACAGTAGCAATGTTTGACGAAATTAGGGATTGGAACAGAGCAAATATTGATAATTATTTAGAAGTATTTGTGAAAGTGTCTGACGATGATTTACTGAAAAGAAATAAAAATAACCTCTACTCTAAAAGTAATAAGAAACCTAATGTCTACGGCAAAGACATTCCCATACAACTGCCAAAACAACCAGATTTAGTTATAGAAAACAGCAATCAAAGTTCAATTGATAAACATGTAGACGCGATTGTTTCAAGCTTTAGATTAGCTAATACTAAAAAGGAGCATGCGAAAACACTATGGCAGGTATAGATATTCAGCCAATTATTAATCCATTCAAGCATTGGTCTATAGATGACATTCCAACTAATTCGACAATCGCCATTTATGGTGCCGGTGAATTAGCTAAAGTGCTTATGAAGGAAGTTGCTAAAAAAAGACGAACTGATATTCATATTAAGTATTTTTTAGATAGCTTTAAAGCGGGTACATTTAACAATTTTGAAGTAAAGATATATCAAAAAAATCACAACTATAATGTGGATTTCATTCTCATTGCATCAATGTATTGGCCAAATATAACTGCTTTGGACCCTGGAGAAGATCGTTTTAGAATTTTTAAAGTGGACAACTCTATTTTTAAGCTCTCAATTGTCGACGATACACGAAAAGCTATTTTCCGTCGCAATGCAAGGACAGGCTCCAAAGACATTGAACTCTTAATGCTTAGTCAAGGCGCAACTCAACAGTATATTGACGTCACTGACGGAAAATATGAAGATTACTTTAAGTTTGCATTCACAAGACATCCCACCACTAAGTTTTTATCAGGCTACGCATGGTATGTGGTTGAGACATTAAAACTCAACGCAGGAAAAAAAGACCACATCAATATCCGCCCAGTATTAGAAGCGATGAACATTAACTGCGATCAACCATCTATGCTAGAGTTTTTAAATACCTATATGGCACTTGAAGAAAGTGAAAGAGACTTTCATTTTTGGGGACAGTATGAGCAAATTGGTACCGACCTAGATTTTATTGGTAAGCTAGAAAACATTCATAATGACCTTACAAGAGTTAATAGCTTTACTGGATTATTCAACAATGTATCACTCACTCACAGCTCTGAAAAAAAATTGGAAGACTATAAAAGATGCGTGAAAAATGAGTGCCTAAAAATAATTGAAGCTATATTTCGTCAAGATTATTTACGCTTTGGGTATACACCTTAACATTTACGAGATTAAAAATGACAAAAACAGTTTATATTGGCATGAGTGCCGACTTAGTACATCCGGGGCATATGAATATCATCAAAGAAGCGGCCAAGCTTGGCGATGTTATTGTTGGTCTACTTACTGATAAAGCAATTGCCACCTATAAGCGCCTGCCTTATATGAACTACGCACAACGTTATGAAGTAATTGAAAATATTAAAGGTGTAACTCAAGTTATTCCTCAAGAAACATTAGACTACAGACCAAACTTAGCAAAACTTCAACCCAACTTTGTTGTACATGGTGATGATTGGCAACAAGGTGTGCAAAAAAAAACTCGAACACAGGTCATTGAGTGTATATCTCAATGGGGAGGCGAGCTAGTTGAAGTTCCCTATACAATAGGCGTTTCCTCGTCCAATCTGAATAAAAGTCTAAAAGAAATTGGCACCACACCCGATGTACGCAGAGGCCGTTTAAAACGCCTAATAGAAACCAAAGCACCGGTGCGAATTTTAGAATCTCATAATGCCTTAAGTGCTCTAATTGCTGAGAATTTAAAAAGTGAGCTCGGAGTTGAGTTTGATGGTACTTGGAGTAGCTCCTTGACCGATTCAACTAGCAAAGGGAAGCCCGATATCGAAACGGTAGATCTTACTACTCGCATTACGACAATAAATGAAATATTTGAAGTAACTACTAAACCACTCATTTATGATGCAGACACAGGTGGTATTGCTGAACACTTTGCATTCACCGTTCGAACGCTAGAAAGAACTGGTGTATCCGCCGTGATTATCGAAGATAAAATTGGTCTTAAAAAGAACTCACTACTTGGCAACGATGTACTCCAACAACAAGATACAATTGATAATTTTTGCGCCAAAATAAGTGCAGGTAAACGAGCACAGATAACTGACGAGTTTATGATAATTGCTCGTCTCGAAAGTTTAATTCTTGAACAAGGGTTAGAAGATGCCCTCTTACGTGCTGATGCTTATTTAGCAGCAGGAGCTGATGGTATCATGATCCATTCTCGTCAAAAATCACCTGTCGAGATTCTTGATTTTTGTAAATGTTTTAGAGAAAAACATCAAGATGTGCCTATTACTGTGGTGCCGACTAGCTTTAATGAAATTACTGCAACAGAGCTGGCTGACGCTGGTGTCAATATAGTGATTTATGCAAACCATATGCTTCGCGCTGCATACCCCGCGATGAAAGAAACAGCTATGAGTTTACTCAACCATGATCGCTCATTTGAAGCTGAACATACATTGTTATCTGTAAAAGAGATTTTGGAACTGATCCCAGGAACAAACTAATATGATTGCTTTATCACAGTTTTGTCAGTTGCTAAAGAGTAATGGCATTGATTTTTTTGCCGGCGTCCCTGACTCTTTACTAAGCTCGTTTAGTCAATATTTAGAAAAATCAGCATCAAAAGAACAACACGTCATTACTGCAAATGAGGGAAATGCAGTTGCATTAGCCTTAGGCCATCATTTAGCTACTGCCTCTACTCCATTGGTGTATATGCAAAATTCGGGGCTGGGAAACGCTTACAATCCTTTAGTTTCTCTCGCAGATCCTGAGGTGTACTCTATCCCTATGGTATTGTTGATTGGCTGGCGCGGGCAGCCAGGGGTGAAAGATGAGCCACAGCACAAAAAACAAGGTGCCATAACCCTATCGACATTAGAAGCTATGGGTATTCCTTATTTACAACTGAACGCTAACACTGAGAATATATCAGACTGTATCAATGAACTGATCAAAAAAGCTAAAACTGACTCTAGACCTGTTGCTATAGTTGTATCAAAAAGTACTTTTTTAAACGATATGGTAGAAACTACCCCTCCCCCAAAAAAAACACCTCTATTTACAAGGGAAAAAGCGATTGAACTAATCGTTAATTCACTGCCTAAAAACGCAAAAGTAGTCTGTACAACAGGCATGGCATCAAGAGAATTATTTGAACTTCGAGAACAACAGTCCCAGCCCCATAACAATGACTTTTTAACGGTCGGGGGGATGGGCCATGCCAGCCAAATTGCATTAGGCTTAGCAATGTATGACAACAATGACATAGTTTGTATTGATGGTGATGGCGCAGCGCTCATGCATATGGGCAGTTTAGCGATTAATGGACATAGCCAATTATCTAATTTTAAGCATATTGTGCTCAACAATGGGTGCCATGACTCCGTAGGAGGCCAAGCAACATTAAGTAAAAAAATCGAGTTAACTAATGTGGCCAAAAGCTGTGGCTATCATTTTAGTGTAAAAGTAACTAGTCAAACTGAATTAAACAATGTATTGCCGAACCTATTCGCTTCGCCATTACCTGCTTTTCTGGAGGTTGTGATTGATAGGGGGCACAGACGAGATTTGAGTAGGCCCACAGAAACTCCGCTCCAATGCAAATTAGCATTTATGGGATGTTAACTTAATGATGAATCAACAGGTTAATTATC
>Ga0115572_10001542_pt1 | contig 18703 bp, 31 predicted proteins | sample COGITO_mtgs_1206_FD_88681 | JGI IMG/M metagenome (GOLD analysis project Ga0115572, IMG submission 88681) | Pelagic marine microbial communities from North Sea - COGITO_mtgs_120607 | ecosystem: Environmental > Aquatic > Marine > Epipelagic | place: Germany:Helgoland, sampling site Kabeltonne... | reverse complement strand
GTGTATAACTCAGGTTCATCATCAACGTACCTACGACTGATTTCATTCCAACGTAGGAACTTATGCTTGACTAACTGACGTGCTACAAAGATCGGAGCCTTGATATGGAAACTTGCGAAGCAATGTCCGAATGGACTGATATGTTTGTGCTTGGCTAGGTAACGAATGAGCTTATCATCCTTAGCCTTGAGCTTAGGTGGCCCCCACGGATCGTCTTCCATCTCACTGGTCTTACCAAAGCTAACCCGTGCTGCGTTTACTACCGACAGGTCAGTACCCATGTGGTCGATATATGTTGCTTCTATCATTTGCTCTTCATCCTTTTGAGGCCGCAAACAGCGCACAGCCATAAGTGTTTCCAGAATAAGTCTGGTTTAGATTTACAGTCGTTGCAGGTCTCAGAAGGGTAGTTCACCATCTTTATCCAGTTCTGGCATGTTGTATTCAAATGTACGGATTGGCTTAGGCTCTTCTAAGTCCGTATCAGCAACAGCGATTACGCCCATGTCTGATAGGTAGTTAGCCAACTCAGCAGGTATCTGGTTATCCATTACCGAGCCTCCAGGTGCAGCTTGAGTTCCTCATAGCCGCCTATGTGCTGACCTCGATCATCAAAGATCTGGGGTACAGTTTTTAGACCCGCCATCTTTACCAAAGTTTTAAGCCAAGCGGATGTAGTGCCATCCAAATTATGGGTATCGTAAAGCATTTTATGTTGCCGAAGCAGGTCTATGCTTTTCTCACAGAATTCACATCCTGGCTGCTTCAACACTAAGTAACAGGTTAAGCTAGTCATTTAATGTCTCTCCTTCTAAGTTCGTCTCGTACTTCACGTATCAAATCTATCAGACGCTCAGTCACTGCCTGCGCAGGCTTACCGGTTAGTCTCTGTAATTCCCTTTCAAAGCCTGTACGGGCTTCGTTAACATTCTTATTCATCCAAACCTCTTTTTCATTCCATTCTGGGCTAATCCACGGGTTGGCCGTACATAGATGTTCAGCACATCTCTGCTCTGGTGGCCTGTTACTGCTCGTATTTCATCCGCTGAGGCACCGCTTTCAGCCATCTCAGTGGCTCCCGTGCGGCGTAGGTCAGCCATCCGTAGTTCATCTGGTAAACCCGCTTGCTGGCAAATGTTCCTAGCCTGCTTATAGTAGCTCCAGCGTGTGTGAGGGCGTCCAGTAAGGTCGTTAAGGACAATCGTGCCTGTAGAGCGGTTACATGCTTCGATACGATCTAAGATTGGCTGCGTTAGATCTACGTCTACGTGAGTGCCTGTCTTCTCTTGCTTAAACCGCAGCTCTGTACCGTACAGTTGATCAAATGTGACCTGACGCATATCACCTGGCCTCTGGCAAAGGTGGTAACACATCAAAGCCATTAGACCCAAGTTTGGCATATTGTTTTCATCGCAAGAAGACACAAACTGATTAACCTGCTCGGCATCCCACATCACAGTACGGGACGCTGGAGCTTTTAGGCGCATCTTCTCAAAAGGATTATGCTGAACTCGGTTAGCTCGCTTGGCTACGTTCCATATCAGGCGCATAACCTTCATACAGTGTACCGCACGATGGTGGCTGAAGTTCTCTCGGATAGTATTCTTAAGCTTAACGCCGTGTTCATTACTGACATTCTTAGCAAGCATGTCTCCGAACCGTACATTCGAGCTTTCTAGTCTGCTTTCGCTGACGTTTCTCATAAGCATACGAAAGCTGGTCTTAGTGTTCTTAGCGGTGTCTATGAACTCGTCTTGCCCCAGGTAATATGCAAACACACCGTTGACAGTAGTGTCCTTGACGATGAAATCACGTGTGTTACGGCGCTTAAAGTCTATGTATTCATCATCGATCTTAGCACTGTATTTCCTAGCCTCATCTATAGTGTCGAAGGGGAAGTACCTTACGCCTAGGGCATCCCGCAGGTATTTCGGAGGGTTAAAGGCCCAGTAAACTTTACCGTCAGCATGTTTGCGTTCATTCACATATTTGATATTCATGTCCGTCTCCTAATGTATCCCTGTTACCTTAGTAAACGCTTCCGATAGGTATTAGCAAGCACAAAGTGATCTACTAATGTAATTTTAGGGGTAGACAGATTACACTATCGTGTGTATCCTGCGGAGGCCTTTAGCCGGAGCAAACCCAAATAATCTATTATATAGGCCTTACTACTGAGCGCTGGAGGCGCTGTATTCATATAGCCTTAAACAAATTACCCCCGCGTTAGACATAAAAAAACCCAGCTAAGGCCGGGTTTCTTGCAGTCTATATTGATTGAGTTGTTATGTGAGCTCTATGTCCAAATCATAGTTCTCTAAGTGCAGCTTTGTCTTTTTGTCTTTCAGTAAATTATACAGGGCATCAGAAAGATCGATACTATGAGCAGGGTTATCCAAGATTTCGGCTAGCTTAATAAGTTCGTCTTTCGTTATATTCATATTATCTACCCCATATGTCAAAAATGTATTATAATGCATAAAATAATATCGGTCTCATTTCGATACCAAGTAGCTTTACAATGACCACGACCTACTACTGTTTTCTTCTACGTCTATGACTTTCTCTAAGTTATCTAGCAATCGCAACGCAGCTAAGTAACCTGTTTCCTCAGCGGTTTTTCTATACATATCAAACCAATCTTCAGCCATGTCTACCATTGTCTGTTTACCTCGACAAAGCCGGGTCTTTCGAGCACCAGGTCTTGTAATGATCCAACCCTCAGCCTCTGTATCATCAACCATCTGAATAACGGCCACTCTGGAAACACCTAGTAGCTTCGATATTTCCGATACACTGTAGTCTTGGTCAGTTAAGGTCGCGTGTACCATTACTTTAGCAAACGACTCCCGTGTTTCCGAGCTGTTGAAGTACCTTAGCTGCTTACTACTCTGCCTTGTGTTATATGCTTGTAGCAGAGATATTTCATGAGAGATGACGGCGGCGATAGCTTTCTCACGTATATGCTTTTGATATTGTCGCACGTAATCTTCTCCTACCTGGGTGATCTTATACGTAAACCTAGTTTACAAAGCTACAGGTTGCAATAGGGTAAGTATAGAGGTATCAATATTACACCACACCCTGTGGTGTCCCTCCCTCCCTGAAGGCCTGGCATTAATTTGCTGGGCCTTTTTTTTGTCGAAAATTCCCGCGCGTTAACTCATATAAATCCCTACTGTAATGTACCTATACGCAAGGTATGTAAGGCATGTCTGTGTTTCATTAAGGTAATTTCAAAATGATTTACTGATGTGATTTTTAATGTTGCAAAGTGTATTGATCTATGTATTTTGATTCCTATCAGCTGATTTGTGGCTGACTAACTTAACCAACGGAGGCGACCAACCAATGCCGTTATTAGTAACGAACAACGGGAATACAAAGATCCGCAAGAGTGCAGAGCAATCTGGCATGCGGATCGCGTCCCTAAGCTTATGGCCTGACGATAAGATATGCCCAGGCTCGAAAGCAGCCGGATGCATGGACCTATGCCTAAAGAGTGAAGGCCGGGGTAAAATGCAATCAGTGCAGCTAGCTCGATCTAACAAAACCGAGCTCTGGCATAATGACCGGGCGAAATTTCTAGAGATGTTATTCGAGGAAATTTTTGTTTGGGTCCGGCGATGTAAAAAAAGCGGAGACAAGGCAGCAATTCGCCTTAATACAATTTCGGATATAGCCTGGGAACAATACGGGATCTTTGAAGAATTTCCCAACCTGTTTGGCTACGATTACACCAAACGAGTGCAGCGCCTGGGACGTACCCCAGATAATTATAAACTGATATTTTCCTACAGTGCCGAGCCAGCCTATCAAGGATCGGTTAACCGCGCTTTAAACACATCTCACCCGATTGCAGTTGTTTTTCGGGGTGGTCTGCCTGGGGAATACCTGGGGCGATCCGTTATCGATGGCGACAAGAGCGATATCATTAACGTGAACGCTGGCCCGGTTGTTATCGGATTGAAGGCCAAAGGCACCAGCGGCAAGCGAAGCCTGGCCAGCAATTCAAATTTTATTGTCGATAATCCTGAAAGCTTGGAGGTAGCAGCATGAGCGAGCACATTCACCTTTATCACTTACTATCTGACGATGAAAAGCAGATGCTAAAGGATACACCCCACGGGGAAGAATATTCCGAAGCATATAAAAAGCTGCGCCGTAAACACTTCCCCAAAATCAACAGAGAATTTTCCGAGCTTCATGTTGATAACCAGAGACGCCTGCGGGAGCTCCACACAATTGTTGAGCGGGTAGTTGAGAGCATTCACGACTGTGGGGATGTTTGGACTAGCGACGCCAGAAAACTAACGGACAGCCTGAGCTGTCTAGATGATTTTATCACCGGCGACATCGGTTACATCGAGGAAGGGACGCCGGAATGAAAACCATAATCCACGTTAATCAACACATAATCAGATCCAACACGAAGGGAGGTAAAAGCAAGCCGCCGCTAACCGTGAAAACATACAAAGAAAACAGAAAGGCATTCACGGCTGAATTCGAGGGCAAGGGCCGGGTGATCTATTCACCGGATAAGCCCCTGCCTTGCGGCGCAAAGGTCTGGATCGAGACTGAAAGCGAGGTGCACATCGATGCTCTCTAAATTCTACCAGGTAATAGGCTTCATCATATGCTGGGCCTGGCTTCTACAAATACTGAAAAACTCAAACAACTAAGAAAGCGACCAAAAAATGACACAAGATCTTATCTTTTCACGTAACACATCAAACACACCCTTGTCCCTGGTGGACGTTATGGAACGCGCCCCAGCTGCCTTATGGAATGTAAAAGGCGAGCAGCGCGGCGATAATTACGCGCATATCCAAACCCGGCAGGCAATCGATATCCTGGCCGATCATGGTTACCAGGTAACACAAGCCGCCCAGGTAAAATCCAGAAAACATTCTGACGCGCTTTATGCAAAGCACCTTCTGGCGCTAAGCAATCCCGACCTTAAAAGCGAGGAAGGGACGCCCCTTTTAATTCTTTATAATTCTGGGGACGGTAAATCGGCGCTGCGCATGTACGCAGGTTTCTACCGGTATATTTGCTCAAATGGGCTCGTGGCGGGATCCGGCTTCGAGGTAAAGGCCCGGCACAGTAGAGCCACGGCCAGCAACTTCGAAGACATGATCAAAAAAACCGCAGAGAATTTTCCCTGGATGTTAGCCCAGATCAGACAAATGAAAGCGACCACCATCACCAAACAACGCGAGATAGCTTTAGCACAGAAGGCCGTGGAATTGCGCTGGGAGAAATTTGGTTATGATCATGTGGACGAATATGGCGAGATCAAGCACGGCATATATTCCACCCCGATGACAGTTAGAGGCCTGATCAATCCGACCAGGGCAGAGGATCAACCCCGCAATTTGTGGACCTCGTTTAATAAGATCCAGGAAGGATTGATCCGGGGCGGTGTTAAGACTTTGAGCGTAACTAAGCGCAATCCAGGCGGCACCACCAGGAAGGCCCGGCCAATGGGGAACGTGAAGGCGAGCCTCGATGTTAACCGCCAGCTGTGGGATCTGGTATCAGACCAGGTGGCCGCATGAAGGATTGGTTAGGCGATCTCCTGGGCGCTCTCTGTTTATTTGGCAGCGCCTGGCTCTGGCTTATTATTGCCTGGGCGATCAGCTGAAAAACTTGGTGTAACTGTTAGGGTGAGAAAGGGGCTTTTATTAGTCCCTTTTTTATTTTAATAATGGGTCACCGGATTGGCCGGGATTTTAACAGAAAAGGCGACCAGCTATGCAAAACCAATGGAATAGAGATCTACCAGCAATCGAGAAGCAGAAGGAAAAAGCTTTTGATGATATGATTGATACCCGGCTCGAGGATATGATCAGCCGTATTGATACCTTGCTGGCAAAACTAAAAGCCCCCAGCTCGACAGATCGGGAGGTGTGATCATGGAAAACTATAAGCAAGTAAAACTCAGCACAGTTAAGCAAGGAGATTATTTTAAACGCAAGCCTGGGGCAAAAACGGAATATATCCGCAACCACTATAACCGGAAAGATTTCTTCGGGCCTGCTAATTACTCTTGCACAGATAGCGAGGATATTGGCCGGGAGATATTCCTAAAGCCTGCCACCCTTGTATTTGTGGAGGTGTGATCATGAAGCTTTACACTAATTCCCTGGGCCAGTGGACCGGAACGCAAGCAGAGGCCAAAAAGATCGGCGCTCAACTGATCGAGGTTCCGACCGATAAGCCCGGCTTGATTGAATTCTTAAACGGCCAGCAAAAGATTTCGGCAGCTGAAATTTCCCAGCCGACAGCTCGACCAGGCAAAAAGCAGAAGCAGCATATCAGCCAAGAGCTGTTTGATGTGGCTAACCGTGCCAGCCTGCAAGATCTCCAGGCTGTAGTTTACCGCTATCTAATGCAGGTTGATGTCGCGCTCGATCTGAAAACCAATCAAAAAATAAGCGAGGTGTGATTATGAAATTCAACGTAACAGTTTTGAAACTTAAGCCTTCCCGCGAGCACCATGTGGAGATTAACGAAAAGGGATCCTGGGCAAACACTATCTGGGGCACCTCGTATCTGAATTTAAATCATCTCGGCAAAGATGATGATAATCACGGGATCCTAACCAGCGATCTTTATCTCCTGGCTGATTGCGGGATGTATCACACCGCGGCGCGTTACCAGATCGAGAGAAATAAGAGATACCAGGAGATGAATGGGGATGTTCCCAGCGAGCGGGAATATGATTGGTTTGCTGACCAGGTGTTTGACGCATGCAACCTGGGGATCAAAAAAGATCTGATCTGGTCCAAGCCGCGCATGCCTTCTATGTCTGTCGGAGATATTGCAATCATCGAGCGACCAGGCTTGCCGGATCCTTCCGAGGCTCGTTACCTGGTGGCGGCTAGCTTTGGCTGGGTGGCTCTAACCGAACCGCAAAAGCAGCTGCTCGATCAATTAACCTGGTCCGATCGCATGGATAGTTTCAGCAGCCGGGAACTACAGCAAAGCGAGCGAGACCATTATCAACGCTGGGCGGATGTTAACCTGCCTTTAAGCGCCGAACCTTTGCAGGAGGCTGTCGATCAATAGACCAGCTCACCAGGAAAGCTTTAAGGCCCCGGCATTGCGTCCGGGGTTTTTTATTGCCTGCCCGGTGACGCTGTACATTTCATCAATCAACCTGACATCGATGCCAGCCCCGGCGCTATGCTGCCCGGCTAGCCTGGTGGATGATTGCCTGGCCTGGATCCTGGTTTGGCCTGGTGGATGTTCTCCCGGCTTTCCCTGGGGCTTGTCTGGATGTCTGGCCGATCAGTTACCCGGCGACATCGAGGAAGGATATATGTGCACCACAAGGCACCCCTCTCCTGGTTATTTTTTACGTCACGCTAATCAAATATCTGCGCAGCTGGTGGATCCTTTGCAGCTATTTCCCTTCGCTTTGACCAATTAGGTCTGAGCTTTATAACAGATTATTATGCATTCCCTGGGGCTTAGCTTTTATCCGTGCTACTGATCGGATCCTGGTGCCTGCTAATCATAAGAATAAGGCAGATCCAGGCTGAAATTTTACCCCGGCGAGTGCCACCCCCCCTCCCACCGGTATCGTATACAACACCCTCCCAATTTTAGGAAAATATGGACTGTAAAGTGGGCCGAGCATAGTCCCAAAGCTATCCGAGGTATTTGTACTGTCACCTATATTCGTGAATACATAATGATATCATAGGATTAGGTTACATGGCTATTGACTAGGGTATTAGTTTAGGTTACTGTTAAGGTAGTTTAGACATGTAAAGGAAATCCAATGGGTCGTAGATTACATACGTTACGCCAGAGACTAAAGAAGCATGAGAAAGCTATACTAATCTCAGAACTACAGCATGACAGAAAGCTTTGGCAGACTGCAGAAGCATTAGGCATCCGATACTGCACTCTTTGGCGTAAGATGTGTGAACATGGGATCGCCAGTAAGAATGAGTGAAGTTAGCGTAGGTTTTATCATCCGGTATGATCATTATCTAGACTTTGATGAGTCTGACGGGCTGGTGCTTCAGTTATTCGCTGGAGAGGCTCATGCTAATGATCCTGTCGAACTGACTGTACCCGTCGAAGAGTTATTCCAGGAGATGATGGTAGAGGGTAAGCAGGATCTAGACTATCAGTTTCTGTATAATATGGCCCATGAGTTTAATCGTTACTCAGAGCTAGCCAGAGAGGCTGCTAGGATGATCGAGGATAGCTCATCTTCGTTAGAGGATATGTATGGGTTGGATTGCGGGGATCTAGATTGAGCCTATTCCCTCCACAAGACACGATAGATAAAATATCTACAGGACAGACAGGTCGGCTTGGCGAATTGTTGGCCTCGTATTACCTGGAAATGTATGGGATTGGTACAGAGATCATTAGAGGTATTGGTAGTGATCTTTGGTGCAGAAGATCTGATGGTATGATGTTTACGTGTGAGGTTAAGACTTGCCACATTCCTTACGTTCAGACCTCTTCTTGTACCATGCCTTCCTATAGGTTTCATATTCATTCTGATGTCCAGCGGTCAGCTGACATACATGCTTTAGTAGCGTTAGATATAGGAGGTGTTCATTTCATGGATACCTGTGAGCTACCTGCAGGCGGTAAGAAGATCCTTAAGGCCCATCGTTTTAATGAGAGCTGGATATTCCCGAGCTTAGAGACTGCCTTAAAGAGTGTAGTAGAAAATAAGAAAGCAGCCTAGCGGTTAAGCCAGACTGCTTGATTGAATACAGGATTAGTAGGGTGGTTATATATATACCGGCCCGAACAACTAAGTTCGATTATATCATGGATTACCCATTTTGTAAATCCCCAAAAAACAGTTAAGTGATTGACTTTGATTGCTTAATTTGAGATAATGTACTTATAGGCCCCAATGATCAACTTATATTATATCCGTGCAGCCATCGAGGCTAACACCGGTATCCGCCTTAGTCTCTCCGAAGTTCGTACATACCTTGTTGAAGAAGGTTTGATAACTCAGCGGCAAGCTGACGAGGAAGCTAAGACGTTTACTGGTTACGGCGATATGTTCACCTTTGATGATGCATCTCGAGTTACTGAGGATTTTGATCAGAACATGGGGCTACCTGATAGTTATGTGTCTTAGGAGAGACTTATGAATAAAGCAAAGTGCGGTGCATCTAACCCAGCTGCTAAGGCTAAGCCAAAAATGAATATGGGCGGTTACATAAAGATCGATAAGAAGAAACCAATGGGTGCGGCCAAAGGCGGCTACATGAAGAAGAAGTAATGTTTGTTGGGGTATTACTTCTCTGTATGTCCGTGACCGATGTTTCGAGTTGTGACGTACAGATGAAACCCAATACTTTCTACTCCACTCGAAAAGAGTGTGCAGGAGAAATGTTTAATATCGCTAAATACGCAGCGAATAGACTGCAAATGGTGACCAAGCCCTACTGTTTCAAACTACAAGGGAAAAACATCTAGCATACTTCAGGGGGGAGTGATGCTTGCAGAAATTGCGATGGCAAACGCTGCCTTCAGTGTAATTAAATCCGCTGTACAGAATGGTAGAGAATTAGCTCAATGCGGTAAATCAATCAGTGATTTTTTAAGCGCAGAAGACAGTCTCAAAGACAAAGCTGAAAGCGATAAGAAGTCTATCTTTAAGAAGGTGATGGGTAAAGACACTGCCGACTTCGAAAGCTTCTTAGCCTTAGATCAGATTAAGGAACAGCGTAGGCAGCTTGAAAGTCACATGCGGCTCTACGGACGCCCTGGATTGTATGATAGCTGGGTAGAGTATCAGGGGCAGGCTAGGAAGGCCCGTAAAGCGGCGGAGAAGCAGCGCCAGAAGGAACGGGAAGAGCTTATAGAAGCTATCTCTATTTTTGCCGGAGTTATTCTTATTTTCGGTCTGGCAATAGGCGGTGCCTACCTTTTCTACAAATACAAGATGTAATGTTGATCTATTGCATAGCGGGTATTCCACTAAAGGTAGATCTAAACCTTTGTTAATCATGTTATAATTACCTTAGTTCAACTAAGGAGACTAACATGAACTTCATTAAATCTATATTCAACAGCATCTCTCGAGCACAACAAGCCCGTGTTCATTACTGGCAGCTGCAAAATCTCACAGACAAAGAGCTCCGAGATATTGGAATTACCCGAGGCCAGATCCGAGGTATTCTAGCTGAGGAGATGAAACGATAACCACTAAATGGAACCGTTATGCCTACGACGAAGAATGTTGAGAGATTGCCTAGTGGTCGCCTGAAGTACAGCGGGGAGACGTTTTCGGGATATAACAAACCGAAACGTACCCCGGATGCTTCTAAGAAGTTTGCTGTTCTGGCTAAGAAAGATGACCAGGTTAAGCTGGTACGCTTTGGTGACCAGAACATGGAAATCAAGAAAGATAGTCCCGAGCGCCGTAAGTCTTTTCGAGCCCGGCACAAATGCGACACAGCAAAAGATAAGTTCTCAGCTCGTTATTGGTCCTGTAAAAAGTGGTAATCTAATGTCTCTTCTCAAAAATATGAACGCCCGTAAGAAGTCTGGTAATTCACGTTCCAAAGGTAAAAGCACTATCAGCAGTAAGACCTATAAAGATCTTAAAGCTGGTAAGATGAATAAGGGCGGCATGGCTACTAAGACAGCCAAACGCAAATGACCGATGCTCGCCTAGAACGCATCGAAAAGAAGCTAGATGAGATGGGCGAGGCGATAGTAGCTTTGGCCCGGATGGAAGAGCGTATGGTGTCGTTATTCAAGAAAATGGATGCCTATGACGCTATACAGGTACGTACTAACGACCGCATCGAGCGCCTTGAAAAAGTACAGGGCGTTAACGGGCAGACACTTAGGTTTGCCGAGCGCGTGTTCTGGATCGTAATCTCTGCCGCTGTCGGCTTCATGTTCTTTAAAATGAGAAACCCCTGATCCCTAGTAAAGGCAATACAATGACCGAAAAGAAGCTCTCAGAACGCCAGGAGAAGTTCATCGAAGCTCTGCTAGGTGAGGCCAAAGGTAATGTCCGCCAGGCTATGCGTATTGCTGGCTATAGCGATACTACAGCTATTCGAGAGGCTATGGCACCGGTTGCTGAGGAAGTTGCCGAGGCGGCACAGATGTTACTGGCCCTAAACGCTCCTAAGGCTGCTCTAGGCATGGTTGGCGTATTAGATGATCCTTCATCGCTTGGCGCACGAAATGTCGTAGCAGCGGCGAAAGAGCTTCTGGACCGTGCCGGTGTAGTTAAGAAAGAAAAAGTAGAGGTAAGCGGACCAGCTGGCTCCATGTTTATCCTACCTCCAAAACAAAGTTCTGAATGACAGACGATCCTGATTTCCCAATCAAGCGCCGAGCCAATGCTAGCTCAAAGATAGCTTACGGGTATATACCTACAAAAGAAGATCCTAGAGTATGTGTACCAGATCCGGCTTTCGTGCCGTTTGTACGCGAAGCTCTAGATCATATTGATCAGGGCGGAAGCCTTAGAGAGACAGCTGCATGGCTTACCGAGAAGACCGGTGTTTCTATTAGCCACCAGGGCATCAACCGCATATGGAAAGAGCGTAGAGGATCTCTACCAGAAAACCAGCGTGAGAAGCAGCAAAAGAAACAACGTAAGAAGGTAGCTCCAAAAACTGGACCCGCGAAAGCTAAGGCCAAGATTAAGCGCAAAGCATCTGACGCGAAACGTGTATTAGCGATGCAACAGAAAAAGCTTGAAGCCTGGGTTGATAAGGACACGCCGGAAGACAATATTAAGACTGTACCACTTTCTGACAGCCTAGATTTTGACTCTATCGAAAAGAACCAGGAAGATCGAACCGTTGTATTTGCTCCAAATCCTGGGCCACAAACAGACTTCCTAGCAGCGTCAGAGAACGAAGTACTATATGGTGGCGCAGCCGGTGGTGGAAAAACCATGGCCCTCATCGCAGACCCCATGAGGTACTTCGATAATAGTAACTTTAACGGTATTATCTTACGTCGAAGCACAGACGAACTACGTGAAATTGTTTGGAAAACTCAAGAGCTATACCCTCAAGCGTTTCCTGGTGCAAAGTGGGGCGAGAAGAAGAGCCAGTGGACGTTTCCGAGTGGCGCAAGGATCTGGCTAACCTACCTTGATCGTCCTGAAGATGTTCTACGTTACCAGGGCCAAGCCTTTAGCTACATCGCTTTCGATGAGTTGACGCAACACCCCACGCCCTTCGCGTATCTGTATATGAAATCTCGCTTGAGAACGACCGACCCTACTCTTCCTACGTTTATCCGCGCAACAACAAACCCAGGTGGCCCCGGACATAGTTGGGTCCGCAAGATGTATATTGATCCTGCGCCTGCGAACCAGGCATTTGCTGCAACGGACATCGAAACAGGTAAAACCCTGGTGTACCCGGAAAGCCATGAGAAAGCAGGACAACCTTTATTTACCCGGCGGTTTATACCTGCCAGCCTTTACGACAACCCGTATCTGACTGCAGACGCGAGCTACGAGGCTAACCTTCTATCTCTTCCTGAAATGCAGAGGCGACAGCTTCTGGAAGGCGATTGGGATGTAGCAGATGGGGCAGCATTCCCCGAATTCAAGAAGGCTGATCATGTTATCGAGCCGTTTGATATTCCTAACGAGTGGCGGAGATTTCGTAGCTGTGATTACGGCTACAGTAGTTACTCAGCGGTCCATTGGTTCGCAATCGATCCATCTTATGAAACATTATATTGTTATAGGGAACTCTATGTCTCAAAACACACAGGAAAAGATCTTGGCGCAGCTGTTCTCGAAGCAGAGAGAGGTGAACCAATTAGTTACGGAGTATTGGACAGCTCTTGCTGGCACAATCGTGGCCAACTTGGACCGAGTATTGCCGAAGAAATGATAGCAATGGGGTGTCGTTGGCGTCCAAGTGATCGGACAGCTGGCGCACGGGTGGCAGGTAAAAATCAATTTCATCAACGCCTTAAAGTAGACGAAGAAACTAGCCTCGCTGGCATTATTTTTTTCAATACCTGCCGCCAGATTATATCGGATCTACCCGTCATCCCTTCAGATCCAAAAGGGAGCGATGACATAGACCCGCGGTACGCAACCGATCATGCCTACGATAGCGTAAGGTACGGCATAATGAGCCGTCCTAGAGCAGCTTCCCCATTTGATATGGGTAAAGGCGTTCCAATTCAGAACTATCGCCCAGCTGACGCCTCGTTTGGCTACTAGAAATACCTAATATAGCTAAAAGGAAGCCCTAATGGCCTTCATGAACCCCCCAGAAGACGTAGTAAACTCCGAAGATCTAACAGAACTTGCTGATGTAGCTGTTTTGGAAGAGGACGGGGATGTAGAAGGTGAAAATACCGAGTACGGTGGGGTAGTTGCGATGGTCGAGTCGGCTTTCCGGCGCTCAAAAGACCACAGATTGTCCGATGAAACCCGCTGGTTGATGTCTTATCGCAATTACCGGGGAATTTATGGCCCAGAGGTGCAGTTTACGTCTACTGAGAAGTCCAAGGCCTTCGTTAAGATCACAAAAACCAAGGTTTTGGCTGCATACGCGCAAATCGTTGACGTTTTGTTTGCAGGAAACAAATTTCCCATAGGTATTGAGACTCGAAACACCCCTAACAACGTGGCCGGTGAAGTAAATTACGACCCAGAACAGATTACCTCTGAAAAGGTTAAAGAACGGGCTAAAATAGACTTCAAAGTAGCCCGTAAGTACAACAGACCGGAAATTGAGCGTGATCTGGGCGTATATAAAGACGTTTTGTCCCCAGTACACGAAGAATTGAATACTGGGGCGGGAACATCACCTACCTCCGTTACATTTGAGCCTGCCAAAAAGGCAGCATTGATGATGGAAAAGATGATGCATGACCAGCTTGATGAAAGTCAGGCGTCCAAGCACCTTAGAGCGATGGCTTTTGAATGCTCTTTGTTTGGTACAGGCATTATCAAAGGCCCATTCGCCTATGACAAAGAGTATCCGAGATGGAATGAAGAAGGCGTATATTCCCCTGAATTCAAGACTATTCCTAAGATTGAGTCAGTAAGCTTGTGGGATTTCTATCCAGATCCCGATGCTCGTAGTATGAATGAGGCTGAATTTACGATCCAACGCCATCGTATGAGCCGTACTAACATTCGTAGCCTTAAAAACCGCCCACACTTTCGTGAAGAAAGTATTGAGCTGGCTATTGGTTATGGATCTAACTACGTCCGGGAATATTGGGAAGATGCTCTAGAAGACAGCTCAAACTCTGACGATATAGACCGTTACGAGATACTTGAGTATTGGGGCATGTTAGATACTGATATTGCCGAGGAGGCTGGCTTAGAGCTTCCAGATGATATGCAAGATCGTACAGAAGTTCAGGTTAATATCTGGATCTGTAACGGCCAAATCCTGCGTCTAGTAATCAACCCATTTACTCCGAGCCATATCCCATATCACAGCGTACCCTTCGAGATGAACCCATACTCATTTTTTGGTGTAGGTGTTGCTGAAAATATGGAGGATACGCAGCTCATAATGAACGGAACGCTACGGCTCGCGATAGACAACGCCGCCCTATCCGGTAACTTGTTGGTAGAGGTAGATGAGACCAATCTCGTTCCAGGACAGGACATGGAAATCTACCCCGGCAAAGTGTTTCGGAGACAGGCGGGTGCCCCTGGCCAAGCGATTTTTGGCACCAAGTTCCCCAACGTGTCTAACGAGCTTCTAATGATGTTTGATAAGGCACGACAGCTAGCAGATGAGGCCACAGGTATTCCCTCATTTTCACACGGCTCTACCGGCGTCACAGGTGTTGGACGTACAGCCAGTGGTATGTCGATGCTTATGGGTGCCGCTGCAATGAGCATTAAAGCTGTGGTCAGCAATGTAGATGACTACCTACTAGCGCCCTTGGGTAAGGCTCTGTTCGCCTTCAATATGCAATTTGCTTTTGACGAAGAGTACACAAAGGGCGACTTAGAAGTAATTGCAAAGGGTACTGAGAGCCTGATGCGAAATGAGATCCGTAGCCAACGCTTACTGCAATTTATGCAGATGTCTGCAAACCCAACTATGCAGCCCTTTGTAAAATATGATTATATCTTACGTGAGCTGGCAGCTTCTATGGACCTGGATGAAGATAAGATCTTAAACGATCCGCGTGAAGCCGCAATTCAACAGAAAATGATGGCTGAAATACAGGCCATGATGCCCCAGCAACCTCCACAGCCTCCACAGGCTCAAGGAGCAGTCCCTGGAGTGGGTGACCCCACTGGAACGGGTGGTGGCAATATAGCGCCTGGTAACGCCCCTGAACCGGGCTCTCAGGGCTTCACAGGAGCCGGAGGCGGAGCCAATGGGGGTAATGCACCTCAACAGCCTCCTGCAGCGCCACAAGGCCCCGTACAGTAATGAGTAAGGACTTATATCGCTCCCTACTTCCGCTTGTTAACGAGCATGAGCAAATGAAGCGTCTACAGGCATACGTTGATTATCGTATCGAAGGCCTACGTGACCAGCTCGAGACCTTAGCTGATGCCGACCAGGTTAAGGCATATCAAGGTGCTATCCGAGAACTACGTCGATTTAAGACCTTAAGAGACGAAGTACGTAAAGGGGCTGAATGATGGCAGATGATCTAGAAGCCACCCAGACATACTTCTCCCCGCAGACGCAGGAAGAGCTAGATGAGATGCTGGCTAGTATGGGTAACGACCGACCTATGCGTACTATTGGCGCAACTCTGAGCCCTACACTTCGTGATGAACTAGGAAACCCCGTGCCAGTAGATCAGTTTGGTGAACCTATCTACTTTGACTCTAATCCTAACTATGATCCTAACGCTAAGCCTAGTCTTTCCAACGCCAAGAAAAATATAGCGGCTGCAGCAGATGGCTTATCAGAATTTGTATCTGACCCCATAGGCGGGATTACTGAGTTTGGTAAAGGTGTTGTAGATGCAGGCGCAGACTTTGTAGACCGAGCTCGTACAGGTAATTCAACTCTTGGTGATGTCTTTGGTACGTTAGGTACAATGATGGGCTTTGGCCCTGCAACAAGTATCGCCACTAGAGGCTTATCTAATACGATTACGGATTTTTCTGATCCTTCTATGTCTAGGATTTTTCTTACCCCTAAGACACCTAACCTTACTCCTGAGCAGTCTGCTAATTATGTGACTGCGTTGGACTTAGCCGACCAGGGCGCAAACCCTCTTACCATCAAACAACAAACTGGATGGGAGAACCTGGCAGGTAAGGAATGGGTATACGAAATAGACGATAGCGCTTCTCAAACCCGTGCAACAGCTCTTAATACCGGTGCTACTATTGATAAAGAATTTACCGTCCCAGGCGGGTCTATTACTGGACAAGAGCGTAAAGGGTTACTGTTAGCAGCGCAGCGCGACATGATTAATCTCAAAAAGCAGTTTAAAGCAAACGAGATAAATGAGCAGACGTATCTTGATTTAGCTGAAGCGAGACAAAGAGCCTTAGATACAGAGCTATCCTCTAAGTCAGATGACAGAGTTGTAAGCCGATCTGTACCCCTTGCCCCAACAATGAAAGACCGAGGCAGGCTAGATCAGGTTTTCTACCACCCGGAGCTTTCTAACTACGTAGATACTTCAGGTTACACGGCTACCTCTGGGGCTCTTAAAGGTCGTAAAGAAGGCATCATGGGAGACCACGACCCATATGCAAAACACATAAACGTGTTTACTCGCCAGGATCCCGATCAACGACTTCCAACCATGTTACATGAAGTGCAACACCTTACGGATGCTGCTTCTAAGTCTCCTGGTAAGGGCTTTAACACAGACAGATCCCCTAGAATTAGAGAAGCTGCACAATCCATATTTGATAACAAGCTACGGTCCTTTGTACAAAATAAGATGCAAGACACCCTAGATACTATAAACATCTACACTTTTGGTGCGGAGATGGATGATATTGGGCTAACAAACTTACTCTCTAATTCATTAGTTTATGACAAGCCTTCAGGATCAAGAATTTTAGACAAAAATCTTTTGAAAGAAAACATGGAGGTTAACGGTTTCACGGATACCGACCTTACATTCAATTATATGGAAGAAACTAATCCACAAACTCTACAGTCCATAGAAGAGTATGCCTCCATCCTTGGTAGTCGGGAAAATACTCTATCCCGATATTCTGACTTTAAGATCTATGAAATGGAGTTAGGAGAAGTCAAAGCTCGCTTAGCTGCGGATCGTTCAAAGCTAACCGATGAGCAGCGCCGTAACTCCTTAGCTACTGAAGACATAGCCACAACCAGTAAGAAAATACCGGTAAATTTGTCGGCAATATTCACCCCGGATGAATTCTAATACAGGCAACCAGTAATGTGGATACTCATATTCTTTCAAATACTGAACAACAACGTAACGCATTATCAGCTAGGCCAATACCCAACTCAAAAAGAGTGTGAACAAGAGCTTTCTAAAGCCACCGTTCTAGTAACAACAAGTAACATTGCGATTTACTGTTTTGAGGTAAAAAATGGATAAAGTAAAATTACCTGCGGCTTTAATTCTAGCTATGGCTATTCAGTTTGGTGGTGCAATCTGGTGGGTATCTCAACAAGCCTATATTATTGAAAGCTTGCAGGAAGAAGTTTCTGAATTACACGAATTAACCCAAGTCATCGGCTTAGACGTAGACCAACTTATCCTGTTCGCAACATTTACAGAAAATCGTTGGGCGGAAGCTTACGCTGAGGACATGACTTATATACGCCAATTTGGCACAAAAGCTGTCCCTCAAAATACAGGTAAATAATGGATAAGAGCTTTTACCGCCTATTGCTTCCTTTGGTGAATAACAAAGAGCAAATGGATCTACTGCACGATTACGCTGCAGCTAGAATTGAAGGTCTTCGTGATCTTCTGGAAAAACAAAAAGACCCCCAGAGAATTTTAGAAGTCCAAGGGGCAATCACAGAACTTCGTAGATTTAAAACGCTTCGTGATGAAGTGATTAAGGGTGCAGACTAATGGACAACAATCTTACAACAAGCCCTCGCCCTAAGTCTCGCCCAAAGACAGTATTACCCTACGAGGATGCAGATAAGATTGAGCGTCTGGTATGGGCAGAAGCCCGTGGGGAGGGCATAGAAGGCCGAAACGCTGTTCGTGGGGTGATCTTCAACCGATTAGCCTCTTCACGCTTCCCAGACACCGTAGATGAGCTTCTGACCGCAGATGAGTTTGAACCCATCCGTAAGTATGGTGACGTTTATAGCATCCCCGTACCAGAAGAGGATCTGCAACAGGGTCACGCTGAGTTTGCTGATTACTATCAGATGGGTGAGGACGCTGTAGACGGGCGTACATTCTTTCAGAACACAGCTACAACTAAGGCCCGTGGTACAAACTTTTCTGGCCCAGACCCAATAACCATCGGGAAGCATACTTTTACCCGTGGCTATGAAGGCCAAGAGCCGGTGTACGACACAGATTTCTCACACAATATTACGATTACTTATCCTGAGTACGCAGAAGCTGGGGGCATGGCCCTTGGTGGTCTAGCGGTAGCTCGTAAAGGCATTATGACCCCGGAAGGCGAAGAAATGGCAGATAAAAAATTTCAATTAGACGAAAACAAAGCAGATCTGGACAATGACGGGTCTCTCTCGTCTTACGAAAAAACCCGTGCAGAAGCTGTACAGAAAGCCGTAGATAATCC
>Ga0115572_10001541_pt1 | contig 18703 bp, 16 predicted proteins | sample COGITO_mtgs_1206_FD_88681 | JGI IMG/M metagenome (GOLD analysis project Ga0115572, IMG submission 88681) | Pelagic marine microbial communities from North Sea - COGITO_mtgs_120607 | ecosystem: Environmental > Aquatic > Marine > Epipelagic | place: Germany:Helgoland, sampling site Kabeltonne... | reverse complement strand
TCGGCACTATGCCAATCTGGTGGAGGACTCGGAGGTGAGAATTCTGGATACCAGAAAAACCATTCCAGGACTGCGACTGGCACAGAAATATGCGGTCACAGTGGGTGGCTGCCACAATCACCGCATTGGTCTCTACGATGCCTTTTTAATCAAAGAGAATCATATTGCTGCCTGTGGTGGTATTACTCAGGCGGTCGAACAGGCGCGGCTTATAGCTACAGACAAGTTGGTGGAAGTCGAGGTGGAGACTGTAGCTGAGTTACAGCAGGCTCTGGATGCCAAAGCTGATGTGGTAATGCTGGATAATTTTTCGCCGGAGGATATTGCTAAATTACGTAAGATTGATTTTGGTGATACCAAGGTTGAGGTTTCGGGAAATATTGATGGGGATAGTTTGCAGCAATATCTTGGTTCAGCGGTTAACTATATTTCTTCAGGGAGTTTAACCAAGCATATTAGGGCGATTGATTTATCCATGCGGCTGGTCGATTAAAACCAATAAAAAAGGCTCCCGAAGGAGCCTTTTTATTTACCGTCAACTTAGCAAATAGCAGCATCTGAACAGGTGCCGCCATTCCAAACGATACGCCCATTTGCTTGCAGCGTTCCCGTGAGTGTAAATGTTTCTGTTGTATTTGGAGAAGTTGTAGGTGCAGTAGCAGTAATGATGAAAGTGTCGCCTGCAGCAGCTCCTGTTTTAGCCGGTGCCGTGCCCGTTAATGCAATTCCTACAATCTCTGAGCCAGCAGTTACGTCCGCAGGAATACCATTAGTATCCTCATCGCAGTTGCCTGCAGCGGTCAAGCCTAATGTTTGAGCACATACCTCGACACCAGTTTTAACTGCACCAGTAGCAACCTTGGTTTCAGTAAACTCAGCTTTTAATGTGTAATTTTGATAAGCAGGAAGAGCAACCGAGGCCAAAATACCGATAATAGCAACCACGATCATTAATTCGATTAGGGTAAAACCTGATTGATGTTTTTTCATTGTTAAATCTCCAAAAAGTTAAGTTCTGCCACAGGCAGTGTTAATTCCAGTTAACTGGCAAATTAGGCTGTCACCAAATTGCACTATTGATTTGTATCGCAATTCCCATGCCAAAAATATAAAACCTATTAATTTCATAGGGTTACCTAATTTCCCAACATTCCCACCCCAAACTGGCGACAATTAGCTGTACCTTCTCTGTCAATTTATGACATTTTTTGTCAGCCATAGGCTGCCAACTGTTTTTAAAATAAATGTTAGCTCTATCACGATTTATTTTTGGTTCTGTGATTGTTCGCACTCCGGCGTTTGGCCTATCGACGTAAAATCGCTGCTATTGGTTTTTGGCAGGGAAGGTCGACATCTATGAATATGGCTCCAATCGCGCTACACGGTTTACCCAAACGCCTGGTAGACGATCATCTAATTGAGGCTCAGGATCTGGAGGTGGCGACCAGCTCGGCAAAAACAGCCAAGATTTCACTGGTGCAATATCTCTGCGAAAAAAAACTGATTTCAGATAAGGCCATAGGCAATTGCGCGGCCAAAGAATTTGGCATTCCCATTTATTCCCTTGAGCATCACAACAGCAATCATGTACCCAAAAACCTAATTGATAATAAGCTGCTTAAAAAACACCAGGTCATGCCATTGGTACAGCGGGGCAATCGCCTTTTTGTCGCTATTGCAGACCCCACCAATCACCGCGCCCTCAATGAAATTCAATTTCAAACCGGCATTGCCGTTGAGCCAGTGCTGGCTCTGTATTCCAGTATTACCGAGTCTCTCGACAGCTGGCTGGAGGATAATGCTGACAAAGATATCGGTGAGGTGCTGGGCACTATTGATGATGTGCATCTCGATGATCTGGATATGGAGGCCGTCGAAGATGATGAGGGCACCAGTGACAGCAACTCCGAAGATGAAGCCCCTATTGTACGCTTTATTAACAAGATGCTGATTGATGCGATCAAACTGGGGGCCTCGGATATTCATTTTGAGCCCTATGAAAAGAGTTACCGGGTGCGATTTCGGGTGGACGGCATATTGCGCGAGATGGCCAAGCCACCCACCAATCTGGCCCAGCGACTGGCAGCCAGATTAAAAGTGATGTCGCGCATGGATATTTCCGAGCGGCGTATTCCACAGGATGGTAGGGTAAAGTTAAAGCTATCTAAAAATAAGTCTATTGATTTTCGGGTCAACACTTTGCCATTGCAGTTTGGTGAAAAAATTGTGCTGCGTATTCTCGATGCCTCCAGTGCCAAACTGGGCATTGATGCTCTGGGGTATGAAGATGATCAAAAAGCCTTGTATATGGAGGCTTTGGCTCGGCCCCAGGGCATGATTCTGGTGACCGGACCCGCCGGCAGCGGCAAAACCGTATCCCGGTATACCGGACTGAACATTCTCAATACGCCGGAGCGCAATATCAGCACGGCGGAGGATCCCATTGAAATCAATATGGATGGCATTAACCAGACCCAGATCAATATGCGGGTGGGGTTGAGCTTTGCCGAGGCCCTGCGCTCGTTTTTGCGCCAGGATCCGGATGTGGTGATGGTGGGTGAAATACGTGATCTGGAGACTGCGGAAATTGCCATTAAAGCCGCCCAGACCGGTCACCTGGTGATGTCTACACTGCATACCAACAGCGCCCCGGAAACATTGACCAGACTGCTAAATATGGGTGTGCCCTCTTTTAATGTGGCCACGTCGGTCAATCTTATTATTGCCCAACGTCTGGGGCGAAAACTCTGCCCCCAGTGCCGGGTGCCTTTTGGTGATATTCCCGACAAGGTGCTTACTGAAGAGGGCTTTGATGATATTGGTATAGATAAATCGGAGTTTACGATTTTCAAACCGGGCGAATGTGGCAACTGCACCAATGGCTATAAAGGCCGTGTCGGCGTCTATGAAACATTGAAAATCTCGCCGGCTATTTCCAAGATTATTATGCAGGGGGGCAGCTCCATTGATATTTTGCAATGTGCGCTGCAGGAGGGATTCAGAACATTAAGAATCTCTGCTCTGCGCAAAGCAGCTCAGGGACTGATCAGCATCGAAGAAGCTAACCGAATTACCAAGGATTAGATTATGGCTACAGCACTAGAGACACATCTGTTTGTCTTTCGAGGAAAAAATCGCAAAGGTGAGAAAGTTGGCGGCGAAGTGCGTGCCGACAATCTGGCTGGTGCAAAAGCACAGTTGCGCAAGCAAGGGGTTATCTCTACGTCAGTAAAAAAGAAACCCAAGCCAATGTTTAGCCGCAGCAAAAAAATTGTGCCTGCGGATATCGCTATATTTACCAGGCAGCTGGCGACCATGATGAAAGCCGGTGTTCCTTTAGTACAGAGTTTTGAAATTGTGGCCGATGGTTCGGATAAACCATTGATGAAAGAACTGATTTATGAGATTCGCGATGATGTCTCTGCCGGTGGTGGCTTTGCCAATGCGCTGCGCAAACATCCGCGCCAGTTTGATGATCTGTTCTGCAGTCTAGTGGAGTCTGGTGAAACCGCAGGCGCACTGGAGACCATGTTGGATCGGGTGGCGACCTATAAGGAAAAGACCGAACAACTAAAGGCCAAAATCAAAAAAGCCCTTACCTACCCTATTGCTGTAATGGTAGTTGCCATTGTGGTCACCGGTATTCTGCTGATTAAAGTGGTGCCCGTATTTGCCGAGACCTTTGCTGGCTTTGGCGCAGACCTGCCAGCTTTTACCTTGTTTGTGCTGGGGCTATCGGAGACCTTGCAGGCTTCCTGGATGTTTGTGCTGGCGTGTATTGGTGCTGCATTAATTGCCTTTCGCGAGGCTAGATTCAGATCCCAGAAGTTTGCCTATATGGTGGACAAATATATGCTGCGGCTGCCGGTGGTGGTGGGCAATATTCTCTACAACTCAATTATCGCCCGTTTTGCGCGCACCTTGGCCACTACGTTTTCCGCTGGTGTGCCTATAGTAGATGCACTACAGTCTGTGGCCGGGGCTGCGGGCAACAGGCTCTATTACGATGCCATTATGCAGGTGCGGGAGGATGTTATGACGGGTATTCAATTGCAGCAAGCTATCAAGGCGCGCAAGATGTTCCCGACATTGCTCCATCAGATGGCGGCCATTGGTGAAGAGTCCGGTGCCCTGGATGAGATGCTCGAAAAAGCCGCACTGCATTACGAAGAGGCGGTGGACAACTCGGTGGACAATCTTACCAGCCTGCTGGAGCCAATGATTATGGCGGTACTGGGTGTTCTGGTAGGTGGCCTGCTGATTGCTATGTATCTACCTATCTTCCAGCTGGGTAATGTGGTGTAGTATTATTCCTGAACACAGCCAGTAAGCTGCAAAAACCAATATTACTACAGGGAAATATCAGGGCATGGAACTCGAACTGGGACTCTCACAAAATATGCTCGCCGGGCTGGCTGTTATTTTTGGCCTGCTTATCGGCAGTTTTTTAAATGTGGTGATACTGCGCTTGCCGGAAAAAATGCAGGCGGAGTGGCGCAGGGACTCAAGGGACTTTTTGGGCCTTGAGCCAGAGGTGTCAGAACAGCCGGTGACTCTATCCAAACCTGCCTCTCGCTGCCCTTCCTGTGGTGTAGCCATCAAGCCCCAACACAATATTCCACTGATCAGTTACCTGTTTTTAAAAGGTCGCTGCAAAGCCTGTGCTACGCCTATTTCAATCCAGTACCCTATGGTTGAACTACTGGCTGGTCTGCTGGCCGGGTTCTTTGTCTACCATTATGGCCTTAGTATTATCAGCCTTTATGGCATTGTCTTCTCCTATAGCCTGCTGGTACTCACTGGTATCGACCTGCATGAAAAACTATTGCCGGATCAGATTACCCTGCCATTGCTGTGGCTGGGGCTATTTGCCAACCTGAGCGGTACCTTTGTCAGCCTTAATGAAGCTGTGGTCGGTGCCATTGCTGGCTATCTATCTCTATGGCTGGTGTTTTGGGCGTTTAAACTGATCACCGGCAAAGAGGGTATGGGCTACGGCGATTTTAAACTGTTGGCTGCTCTGGGTGCCTGGCTGGGCTGGCAGATGCTGCCTCTGGTTATTTTGCTGTCCACTGTTGTGGGGGCCACTGTAGGCATTGCCGCTATTTTGTTTGCCGGTCGGGAAAAGCAAGTTCCTATGGCGTTTGGGCCCTATCTGGCCATGGCAGGTTGGATTGCCTTTGTCTGGGGTGATAAGATTCTTGATAGTTATTTGAGGTTTTTAAGCCTGTAATAACAGATTATTTTTTCTCCCAGCGACAGAGCAGAACAGGCGTGAATAAAAATCCTTTAATTGTTGGCCTTACCGGGGGCATTGGCAGTGGTAAAAGTACTGTTGCCGAGGCTTTTGCCAAGCTGGGTATCAATGCTGTGGATGCCGACCTGGCTTCCCGCGCTGTGGTTGAGCCCGGGATGCCGGCACTTAAAAGCATTGCCGAGCACTTTGTCAACGCCGATATTATTCTCCCCGACGGCCAGCTAAATCGCCCATTGTTGCGGCAGATTATCTTTGCCGATGCCGAGGAAAAACTGTGGCTGGAAACATTATTGCACCCATTGATCCGCGACTGGATTATGGCCCAGCTGCAAGCTGCACAGACCGACTATGTGATTCTGGAATCGCCACTGCTATTTGAAACGGATCAGCATCAGCTGGTGGATACTCATTTACTGGTGGATGTGCCTGTTGAGTTGCAACTGCAGCGCGCCTGCGCTCGGGATAACAATGATCCGACGCAGATTCAACGTATTATTGATGCCCAGATGTCGAGACAAGATAAGCGCGACAAAGCTGAGTTTGTGCTGGATAATTCGCTAGATCTAGAGACATTGCCCCAGCGAGTACTGCAACTGCATCAACAGTTTATGGCGTTGGCTGCGGAAAAGACTAAGGACAAACCATTATGACAGAGCCCAGCCGCACAACCATTGTGCAATGCCCCACTTGCAAAACCAGCCTTGAGTGGAGCAGCAAAAATCCCCAGCGCCCCTTTTGCTCAGAACGCTGCCAGAAAATTGATTTTGGTGATTGGGCCAGTGAGAGTTTTGCCATTGCTGGTGAGCCAGCAATTGTGGATGCAGAATTTAACGACGAATTTTAGCTCGACGTTTTTAACTGGACTTTTTTAACTGGACTTTAACCGCGCTAGAATAGCCCGGTTGGCCGCCGGGAATTGATACTCTGAGTTATCTGCCACTATCTCGGTCAACGATACCCAGCGACATTCCTGCCCTTCAACCCCCCTAGCCTGCCCCTCAAATCCTGTGACCTTCCAGATATCCAGCAGCACCTGTTTATCGGTGTAATCGTGGGACAGCTGCATCATTGGTTCAGCTGTGGTGACATTAATATCCAGTTCTTCCTGCAGCTCCCGCACCAGAGCCTGTCTGGGAGATTCACCCTGATCCACCTTGCCACCGGGGAATTCCCACAGCCCGCCCTGATGCAAATGGTTGGGGCGCTTGGCGATAAGAATTTGACTCATGCTGGGGGCAGCATAGATAACGGCAGCTACCACATGGATACGCTTCATTGTTGCTGTGACCTGGTACTAAGTGCGATATTCCGCATTAATACGCACATATTCATAACTGAGGTCCGTGGTCCACACCGTTTCTGAGGCCTGACCGCGATTTAATGACACCAGAATATCAATATCCTCTGGCTGCATGGCTTGCTGGCCAGCGTCTTCGGTGTAACTGGAGGCTCTTGCGCCCTGCTCCGCAATCAATACGGAGTTGAGGCTCAGTTGCACCAGATTCACATCCAGATCTTTTAGCCCTGCTCTGCCAATAGCAGCTAGTATTCGGCCCCAGTTGGGATCAGAGGCGGTGAGAGCTGTTTTAACCAGTGGTGATTCGGCAATGGTGTAGGCAACGGCCAGAGCTTCGGCACTGTCTACAGCACCCTCAACAATCACGGAAACAAATTTGGTTGCGCCTTCGCCATCACGAATAATTGCCTGGGCCAGCTCGATAAATACCAGACTCAGTTGCTCGACAAACTGATCAAACGATGTCTCATCAATCACCACACCACTGGTACCGGTGGCAACCAGCATAATGGAGTCATTGGTGGATGTGTCTGCATCAACGGTAATGCGATTAAAGGACTTGTTAGTAGCCAGTCGCAGGGCTCTGTGTAACAGTTCCGAGTCCATTGCCGCATCTGTAGCCACATAGCCGAGCATGGTTGCCATATTGGGCTTGATCATGCCTGAGCCTTTGGAGATACCAGTAATAGTTACCTGGCCGTCACCAGCAGCGTACTGCAGGCTGGCACCTTTGGGTCTGGTATCTGTAGTTAAAATGCCTGTGGCAGCGTCGCTCCAACCCTGCTCTGAGAGATTGGCCAGAGCACCGGGAATACCTGCCAGCAACCTGTCCATTGGCAATGGTTCGCCAATCACGCCGGTGGAAAATGGCAGCACCTGCTCGGCGTCGATGCCAGCTGCTGTGGCCAGTGCCTGGCAGCTTTGCAGGGCGTCATGTAGGCCCTGCTCACCTGTTCCGGCATTGGCATTGCCTGTATTGGTCAGCAAATACGCTGGACTGGCACTGGCCATATGCTGCTTGCACAATGTAACCGGCGCGGCACAGAAGTCATTCTGGGTAAATAGCCCGGCAACTGTGCTGCCCGCAGCAATTTCCATCACTACCAGATCCGCACGCCCCGGGGTTTTAATACCGGCACTGGTGGTCCCCAGCTTAAAGCCGGACACTGGATACATGGTTGGAAACTGATCGCTGCCTGTTGCCATTACTTAATTTTTCCGTGACATTGTTTATATTTTTTGCCTGATCCACAGGGACAGGGGTCATTGCGTCCTACCTTGGGTCCCGGGCGATGAATCGGCTGGGGCGCAGCTTGCGCTGGCTTTGGCTGGTCTTCAAGACCCTCAGCCTGAGCATGCTGATACTCTCGATTGGACTGCTCGGCACGACGCTGTTGCTCCAAACGCTGCATATCTTCCTCTGTCGTCACTTCAATATGACTCAGGTAGCGAATGGTTTCGTATTTAATATTGTCGAGCAATTCCTCAAACAGCGCAAATGACTCACGTTTGTATTCCTGCTTGGGGTTCTTCTGGGCATAGGCGCGCAGACCAATACCCTGACGCAGTTGATCCATGCTGGCAAGATGGTCTTTCCACAGATTATCAAGCACCTGCAACATCACCTGACGCTCAACCTCGCGCATCTGCTCACCCACATGGGTGTATCGGCGGTCGTAGGCTTCCTGCAAGCTCTGGGTAATTTTAGTTCGCAGAGTCTGTTCATCGAGGCGGCTATCTTCGTCTAGCCAGCGCTGCACTGGCAATGGCGTAGTAAATTCTGTCGCCAGGGCTTTTTCTAGGCCTTCCACATCCCACTGCTCTTCGAGGCTCTGGGGCGGCAGATAATTGCTGATACACTGGTCTGCCACATCTTCCCGGACATTGGTGATTACCTCGGAGATATCATCGTCTTCCAACAGTTCTTTGCGCTGCTGATAGATAACCTGACGCTGGTCATTGGCGACATCATCATATTCCAATAGGTGTTTGCGGATATCGAAGTTGCGTCCTTCAACCTTACGCTGGGCTTTTACAATAGCATTGGTCACCATGCTGTGTTCAATGGCCTCACCTTTCTCCATGCCCAGTTTGCGCATCATGTTTTTCACCCCGTCAGAGGCAAACAGACGCATTAGAGGATCCTCTAATGACAGGTAAAAACGGGACACTCCGGGATCACCCTGACGACCGGAGCGGCCACGCAACTGGTTGTCGATACGGCGTGACTCATGGCGCTCAGTAGCAACAATATGCAGTCCACCGGCTTCCAGAACCTTGGCCTGGCGCTTCTCCCAAGCTTCTCTGGCCTCAGCAATAACTTTGTCGTGGGTTTTGCCTTTGGCTTTCAATGCTTTAATTTCAGCATCCAGATTGCCGCCCAATACAATATCCGTACCGCGACCAGCCATATTGGTAGCAATGGTCACTGCACCGGGGCGCCCGGCATTGACAATAATATTGGCTTCCAGCTCATGCTGTTTTGCGTTGAGGACATTGTGTTCAACCTTGGCCGCCTTGAGCATCCCCGAGAGCAGCTCGGAGGTTTCAACAGAGGCGGTACCCACTAATACCGGGGCACCACTGGCAACGATTTCTTTAATATCTTCAATCACCGCTTCAAACTTTTCTTCCTGGCTGAGGAAGATCAGATCGTTGAGATCAACCCGCTTGACCTCAACATTGGTCGGTATCACCACCACTTGCAGGCCGTAGATCTGATGTAACTCATAGGCCTCTGTATCCGCCGTACCTGTCATACCAGACAGTTTGCTGTACAGACGGAAATAGTTTTGGAATGTGGTTGAGGCCAGAGTCTGGCTCTCTTGCTGAATCTCCAGACCCTCTTTGGCTTCAATAGCCTGATGCAGGCCTTCAGACAGACGTCGACCGGGCATGGTGCGGCCGGTGTGCTCATCAATAAGCACTGCCTGACCCTGCTGAATAATATATTCAACATCTTTGTGAAACAGATACTGGGCGCGCAGGGCAGAATGTACGTGGTGCAGCAGGCCAAGATTTGTCGCCTGATAGAGGCTTTGATCCTCTTCCAGCAAACCCTCTTTGACCAGAACAGCTTCTACTTTGCTGTGACCCTCTTCGGTCAACTCAACACCGCGGCTTTTTTCATCGACAATAAAGTCCCCCGCTGGCTCTTCCTCGCTGTCACCTTCTATCTCTACCTGAGGCTGTAACTGCAGCGCCAGAGCGTTAACCGTTTTGTACAGTTCAGAGCTGTCCTGAGCGGCACCGGAAATAATCAGTGGGGTTCTGGCTTCATCAATAAGAATCGAATCCACTTCGTCAATAATTGCAAATGCCAAACCGCGCTGGGACTTATCTTCCAGACGCAGAGCCATATTGTCGCGCAGATAATCAAAGCCGAATTCGTTGTTGGTGCCATAGGTAATATCGGCGGCATAGGCCTGCTGTCTGGAACAGGGCTGCAATTCACCCTCGTCATCCGGGCCCAGCACAAAGGAATTGGCCTGATCTGCGCCCTGGTAGGACTGAATAACACCAATGGACAGACCCAGAGCCTGATAGAGAGGTGCCATCCACTGAGCATCACGTTTGGCCAGGTAGTCGTTCACTGTAATCACATGCACGCCATTGCCTGGCAGCGCATTGAGATAGGCCGCCAGAGTAGCAACCAGAGTCTTACCTTCACCGGTGCGCATTTCGGCAATCTTGCCCTGATGCAATGTGATACCACCGATCATCTGCACATCAAAATGACGCATACCCATGGCTCTAACCGATGTTTCTCGGACCAGTGCGAAAGCTTCAGGCAGTATCTGCTCTATGGTTTCACCGGCAGCCAGACGGTCTCGCAGGACCTGGGTCTGGGCTTTCAGATCAATGTCGTTCAGGGCCTTGAGGCCCTCTTCCAGAGCATTGATTTTTTCCACGGTTTTGCGCATTTTGCGCACATCGCGGTCATTGCTGCTGCCAAATATTTTTTTCAGGATGTTGCCAAACATTTCTTTCTTCCTTTGATAAAAAGGGACTGCTAAATAATATAAAGGGACCGTCTCAGAGATATTTCAAGTCTCTGAGAGTATAGACGTTGAAGTCAGAATTAGCGGCTGGTGCGGCGGATATAGGATGCTGGGTCGACAGTGCGACCATTTTTGAATACTTCAAAATGTACATGGGGGCCAGTAGAGCGGCCTGAACTGCCCATTTTGGCGATAACGTCGCCTTTTTTTACAATGGCACCAAGGTCGGCAACATTTTTATCGTTGTGTGCGTAGCGGGTGATATAGCCATCGCTGTGGTTAAGCTCAACCATCAAACCATAGCCACTGCGCTCCCCAGACCAGGTGACTACCCCGGAGGCCACAGCAATAATATCAGAGCCCTTTCTGCCGGCGAAATCTACGCCGCCATGCCAGCGCTTGTTGCCGTGGAATGGATCAACACGCATGCCGTATTCAGATGACATCCAACCTTTGGTAATCGGTCGTCCCGCCACCATGCGTTCACTTTTCAATTTATTTTCAGTCAACATGGACTGCAGCACATTGAGCTGGGATTCTCGACTGTTGAGGGAGTTATCGAGGCGCGCAAACATGGTCGCTAGTTCCTGCTGAATATCCACAGAATTTGCTACTTCATTGACCAACGATTCATCTGGACCACCCAGGCCTGGGGCCACAGAGAAGTCAAACTCACCATCTTCAAGGCTGGCTATTTGCGTGAGCTGCTCGCCCAATGCATCCAGACGCACCAATCGCGAGCGCATCTGCGCAAGTTTGCCGGTCATCGCCGCCAATGAGCTATCCAGCTGCTCCCGACCGGCATCCACATGGCTCTGCTGAACCACTAGCTGGTGCTGCATTTCACCAATGCTGTTATCAAACAGCAGTTCCCAGCGGCCATCAGCAATCTTGACACCGAGCATGGTACCTGCAGCCACAGGAATACCCAGCAGCAGCACTGAGAGCAAACCTTTGGCCCAGCTATTGAGGCTAATGGTTCTAACCCTGTCCGCTCGACTGCTAATAAGAATAATTTTCACTGGAGAATAATGCCTTATCTCACTACAACTTTAAAAAATTAACTAATTCGGCTGCATATACGAAATTGGTACATCTTCCGGATTATCAATAAAAGTGACTACTTCCCAGGCATCCGTATCTGCGATCAATGCGCGCAAAGACGCATTGTTAAGTCCATGCCCTGATTTATGCGCATCGAATTCTCCAATCAAGCTGTTGCCCAGCAGGTAGAGATCACCGATGGCGTCCAGGATCTTATGTTTGACGAATTCGTCGTCATAACGCAAGCCATCTTCGTTGAGAATTTCGAACTCATCCACAACGATGGCATTTTCTAAGCTTCCGCCCCGGGCTAAACCCTTTGAGCGGAGATATTCAAACTCATGCATAAAGCCAAATGTTCTGGCTCTGCTGACTTCTTTTACAAATGAGGTACTGGAGAAGTCGATACTCGCATTCAAGGCTTGATGTTTGAACACTGGGTGGTCAAAGTCAATAGCAAAGTTGACTTTAAATCCCTCGAAAGGCCTGAAGGTAGCGACTTTATCGTCTTGTTTGATGGTCACCGGACGCTTGATGCGGATAAATTTCTTTGGCGCATCCTGCTCGCGAATACCGGCCGACTGGAGCAAAAATACAAAGGGTCCGGCACTGCCATCCATAATTGGAATCTCTGGGGCAGACACATCGATCATTATATTATCGATGCCAAGCCCTGCCAGCGCAGATAACAGATGCTCGATGGTAGAGACGCGAACGTCACCATGGACAAGGGTTGTAGAGAGAGTGGTGTCGCCGACATTCTCGGCTTTTGCGGCTATTTCTACCACCGGATCAAGGTCGGTGCGACGAAAAATGATGCCTGTATCCGGATCCGCTGGATGCAATGTCAGATACACTTTATCACCGGTGTGAAGACCCACGCCGGTAGCACGTATGACATTTTTTAACGTGCGCTGCCTGATCATCGCTACACCTTTGTTTTATAAGGCGGAAATTCTAACAGAGAAGCCCCCTTTCACCAAGATTTTATAATCTGAGGCGAGGCAAAAGGGGCCTCTAATAAAATATAAGGATTAATCTGCCTGAGAGCGCAAAAAGGCAGGTACATCCAAATAATCTATCTCAGCATCGATTTGAGCATCAAGTTTTCGGGCAGTGGAGCCCCCTGAGCTGGACAATGTTGAGCCACCACGCATATTGGGAGGCGTATCCATAGCGCCGTAATCATAGCCACCATCTACTCTACGGGGCGGCTGATTGTCCACAATTACTGGCCTTAGACCAGGTTTGGCGCTGGAGGAACGCAGCCCTGTGGCTACTACAGTAACCCGCAACTGACCTTCCATCTCTGGATCAAATACGCTGCCCACAATAATGGTGGCATCCTGATCAGCAAATTCCTTGACCGCGTTACCCACATTTTCGAACTCACCCAGAGTAAGATCATAACCACTGGTGATATTAACCAGAATACCTTTGGCACCCTGCAGGTTAATATCTTCCAGCAGCGGACATTTGACGGCACTCTCAGCAGCTACTGTCGCGCGATCTGGACCACTGGCCTCACCTGTACCCATCATAGCCATGCCCATTTCGGCCATAACTGTGCGCACATCGGCAAAATCCACATTGATCAAGCCATCGAGAAGAATCAGGTCGGTAATACCCTGCACAGCGCCGTACAGAACGTCGTTAGCTTCCTTAAAGGCATCGAGCATTGATATATCCTGCCCCAACACTTCCAGCAGCTTTTCGTTGGGGACAATAATCAGCGAGTCGACGCGCTCTTTGAGCGCCGCAATGCCAGCATCGGCAACATCCTTGCGTCTTCCACCTTCAAAAGAAAAGGGTCGAGTAACCACACCAACGGTCAGGATACCCATTCCCTTTGCTATTTCGGCAATTACCGGAGCAGCGCCCGTGCCTGTACCACCACCCATACCAGCGGTGATAAAAACCATATCAGCACCTTTCAGCGCCTCGGAGATGCGGTCTTTATCTTCCATTGCTGCCTGGCGACCCACTTCAGGGTTGGCACCAGCGCCTAAACCCTTGGTCAGGGTGCTGCCCAGCTGCAATACTGTGGCTTTCTCAAGTTTATTTAGCGATTGAGCGTCGGTATTGGCACAGATAAAGTGCACTCCATCAATATTGCTATCCATCATATGGCCTACTGCATTGCCACCGCCGCCGCCAACACCAACTACTTTGATTTCTGCATTCTTCGGAATGCTGTCTACTAATTCGAACATAGGTTTCCCCTTATTTGCGCCTCACAATTAAAGATTACAGTCACTAATGTCTTCCGTGACCCTTACATGCCGCCCTGAAACCATCCTTTAATACGTTCCAGAACGTTATTCGCCGGCCCCTTGCCACTGTCGTCAAAACCATCTTTGCGCTGCTGTTCAACGCCAAAGTGCAACAGACCAACCCCTGTCGAATAAATAGGATTATTAACAATATCCGACAGACCTTTTACATTGGCCGGCGCACCGATACGCACTGGCAGATGGAATATTTCCTCTGCCAGTTCGGTCACGCCTTCCATTTTTGATGTACCACCAGTAAGAACCACACCGGCGGCTAATAGCTGTTCAAACCCACTGCGCCGCAGCTCAGCCTGAACCAGAGTAAATAATTCGTCATATCTTGGCTCGACCACCTCGGCCAGTAGCTGCCGTGACATATCGCGGGCTTCGCGATCTCCAACACTGGGCACCTTGACGGTTTCCTCAGGGCGGGCCAGCTTGGCCAGAGCACAGGCATATTTAATTTTCAGATCCTCAGCATGGGGCGTCGGTGTGCGCAGGGCCATGGCGATATCATTGGTGACCTGATCGCCGGCAATAGGAATCACGCCGGTATGGCGAATTGCACCCTCGGTAAAGATCGCAATATCTGTGGTGCCACCGCCGAGGTCAACAAGGGCTACACCCAACTGTTTTTCATCTTCAGTCAGCACTGCATGACTGGATGCCAGTTGCTCCAGCACTACCTCATCCACCTCAAGGCCACAGCGGCGAATGCACTTTTTAATGTTTTGTGCAGCATTGGCAGCACAGGTAACCAGATGTACCTTGGCTTCCAGGCGAACCCCTGACATGCCGATCGGCTCATGCACCCCTTCCTGCTCATCGATAATATATTCTTGGGGCAGCACGTGAAGAATCTCCTGGTCCGCAGGGATTGCCACTGCTCTGGCCGCATCTATAACTCGGTCTACATCCAGAGGCTGCACTTCGCGGTCACGAATAGCCACAATGCCATGGGAATTGAGGCTGCGAATATGACTGCCTGCAATACCGGCATACACGGAGTGAATTGAGCAGCCGGCCATCAGCTCAGCCTCTTCAATGGCACGCTGAATCGAGTTAACCGTGGCTTCAATGTTGACCACTACCCCTTTCTTCAAACCAGAGGATGCATGCATCCCTGTGCCGACAATTTCCAGTTCGCCGTTGGCTCCAATAGCGCCGACAATAGCCACCACTTTGGATGTACCAATATCCAGAGCAACGATCATATTTTCTTCATTTGTACTAGCCATAATTTATCCTCAACTGCCTTCTTTTAGGCCTATGCAGGCAGGTCAGTATTTTCCCTCAAGTGGTTCTGCGCGCTTACCAATAAACCGTCTTTCCATGCCACGGCTAATCCATTGGGGTAACGCAGATCTATGGTTTCAATATTTTGTAATTCATTTTTTAGCCCCGACTCCCAGGCCAAAGCCAAACGCTTAAGTTTGTCCCCCAGCTGATCGCGGCCCAGCACCAGTTCAATGCCCCGAACTGTTGAAACTCGCCAAACACCCAGATTGTCGCGCTGCAATTCAGCCAGCTTGAGCCCGGTTGGCAACAGCAACTGGGCCAGCATCTGATAGCTTTTCATCATCTCTTTAGAGCTGCCGTACTGGGCACGCAGCACTGGCAAGTCAGCCAGAGCGCTGTTGTCAGCAATATTCAATTCTTCACCCAGGCGATTGAGAAAGCCCTCTTCACCCCAGCGGGCAATGGGCACTTCTTCAACTACTTCAACACTGAGCGTCGACGGCCATTGGCGGCGAATACTGACCAGATCCACCCAGGGATGGTCTTGCAACACCTGACGCAGGCCATCCAGATCAATACTCAGAAAACCGCCATCAATCTCACTACTGACCAGATCTACCAGCTCCTGCTGCTGCATATAAGTAAGCTCGCCAGCCACCAGAATCTCGGTAACCGGTTGATCCACTTCCCTAAACATCAGGCTGCTGCCGTACGCTACGGCGACTAATAGCATCAGCGTAAATACCCGCGACAGACCATCAATCAGTCTGTCAAAGCGCCCTGAGGCGGCTTGCTGCTGACGGTTGGCTCCACGGCGATTCTGAGTAGCCATTAGTTCGACGCCTCCAGTATTGCCATCACCAACTGATCAAAATCTAGGCCTGCAGCTTTGGCGGCCATGGGCACCAGACTGTGGCTGGTCATCCCAGGGACAGTGTTAACTTCCAGCAACTGGAATGTATCGTTGGCATCGACCATCACATCGACGCGGCCCCAACCTGTGCAACCCAGGCTTTTAAATGCCTGCATGGACAGCTCACGCAATTCCTGTTCTCGCTGGTCGGTCAGACCAGCCGGGCAGAAATACTGAGTCTCGTCGCTAAAGTATTTGGCCTGATAGTCGTAAAACACCTCCTGGGACTGAATGCGAATTGCGGGCAATACCTGATCACCCAAAATGGCCACTGTATATTCCTCACCTTCCATCAGTGGCTCAGCAATCACAGTGGTAGCAAAACCTGCAGCCTCAACCCAGGCCGCCTCTAATTCTTGCGCTGACTCAGCTCGACTCATGCCAATGCTGGAGCCTTCGCAGGCGGGCTTCACCATGGCTTTGCCGCCAAGACTATTGATAATCTGCGCCCAGTCAGACTGCTGATCCAGCACCGCAAAGTCGGCGGTGGGCAGGCCAATTCCCTGCCACATTTGCTTGCAGCGCAATTTATCCATCGCCAGAGCCGAAGCCAGAACACCACTACCTGTATAGGGCAGACCAAGATATTCCAGGGCACCCTGCAAGGTGCCATCTTCACCACCAGGGCCATGGAGTGCGATAAAGGCGAGGTCGAGATTATGGCGGGGCAATTCTTGTAGCAGGTCTGCACCAGCATCGATGGCCACAACATCTACACCAGTGTTAAGCATTGCCTTATGCACAGCGGCGCCACTCATAAGCGACACTTCGCGCTCAGATGAGGTGCCACCATAGAGCAGCCCTACACGACCTAACTGTGCAACCGATCGACTCATTGCGCTCCCTCACTCTGCAGTTTACTGTCGGCCAGCATAGCCACTAGTTTGCTGACACTGCCGGCACCCTGAGTCATTACCAGATCACCACCACGGACAAGGTCACCCAGCAGCTTGGGAACTTCTTCAATCTGCTCGACAAAGATGGGGTCAATCATGCCGCGCTGGCGAATACTGCCACAGAGGTTTTTGCTGCCAGCTCCGGCAATTGGCTCTTCGCCAGCGGCATAGACATCCAGCACTAACAGCACATCGACCTGAGACAAAACCTGCACAAAGTCTTCATACAGATCTCTGGTTCTGCTGTAGCGATGGGGCTGAAATACCATAACCAAGCGCTTTTCCGGCCAGCCATCGCGGACTGCCTGAATAGTTGCTTTAACTTCTGTGGGGTGGTGGCCATAGTCATCGACCAGCATGGCCGGGCCGTCGGTAACCTGATACTCACCCACCATCTCAAAACGGCGACCAACGCCGGAGAATTTTTCCAGACCGGCAATAATGGCCTCATCAGAGATACCCTCATCAGTGGCCACAGCAATTGCTGCTGCTGCATTTAAAGCATTGTGGCGACCGGGAATATTGAGCCTGATCGACAGTGAAGGTTTGTTATCCGGGCGGTCGATAACAAAGTTGCACTGGCGCTTGTCTGCGCTCAGATCATGTAATCTGTAGGCTGCATCTTCACTAAAGCCGTAGGTCAGCATAGGTCTGGCTACCTCGACTAACAGATCGCGAATCACTTGATCATCGACACAGAGCACCCCCAGCCCATAAAAAGGCAGGTTGTGCAAAAATTCAATATAGGTTTTCTTCATCACCTCAAAGTCGAAGCCATAGGTTTCCATATGGTCTTCTTCAATATTGGTAACCACAGAAACCATAGGCTGCAAATGCAAAAATGAAGCATCACTCTCGTCTGCCTCAGCCACCAGATAGCGACTGCCACCGAGCTTGGCATTGGTGCCGACACTGTTGACGCGCCCGCCCACTACAAAGGTTGGATCGCGGCCATCTTCAGCCAATATCGCGGTAATTAAACTGGTGGTGGTGGTTTTACCATGGGTACCGGCAATGGCAATACCGTGGCGATAGCGCATTAACTCAGCAAGCATTTCCGCCCGTCGCACCACCGGAATACCACGCTCGCGAGCGCTGGCAATCTCTGGGTTCTCAATGGTTACCGCTGAGGATTTAACCACCACATCGGCATTTTCAATATTGCTTTCGCTGTGACCGAGAAAAATCTCGGCTCCCGCTTCAGTCAGTCGCCTGACACTGGGGCTGGCACTAATATCTGAGCCACTGATCTCATAGCCCTGATTTAGCAGCACCTCGGCAATGCCAGACATACCGCTACCGCCGATACCGACGAAATGGATACGGCGAATACGACGCATTTCCGGCGCCTGGAAATTGGTGCTATTGACCATATCCCACCTCCATACAAACCTCTGCCACTCTTTCGGCGGCATTATTTTTCGCTAATAAACGAGCCTGCATAGCCATGTGCAGGCGCTTTTCTGGTGCTGCGCAAACTGCTTTAATCTGTTCGGCCAAAAGCGATGCGCTGAGGTTTTTCTGCTGCACCAATATTGCTGCACCGCAGTCGGTCAGCAGCTGGCCATTTACTGTTTGATGATCATCAATGGCAAAGGGGAAGGGAATTAACAGCGCACCTAGTCCCGCGGAAGTCAGCTCTGCGATAGTCAGAGCCCCAGCGCGACAGATCACAAAATCAGCCCAAGCATAGGCAGCGGCCATATCTTCTATAAAGGGCACCACTTCAATCGCATTGCTCTGAGTGTCGATACCCTGCTGCTTGTAAAGTTCAAGAGTATCC
>Ga0115572_10001537_pt1 | contig 18749 bp, 16 predicted proteins | sample COGITO_mtgs_1206_FD_88681 | JGI IMG/M metagenome (GOLD analysis project Ga0115572, IMG submission 88681) | Pelagic marine microbial communities from North Sea - COGITO_mtgs_120607 | ecosystem: Environmental > Aquatic > Marine > Epipelagic | place: Germany:Helgoland, sampling site Kabeltonne... | reverse complement strand
GAAAAAAAGTTAGTTGGTTCGAATCCAACCATTATTGTTTGATTAATTCATATTTTTGTTATTGTTATATATGATATCATTTTCACCATTAAAACAATTCATTTTTATTTAATTTTACTTCACGTTAATCTAATTGATGTATCTTTGTATTTTAACATTACCATTTTTGAGTTTTTTATCTTGCATTTTTTTTGGCCGTTTTATTGGAACTTCTGGTGCTTGTTTTTTATCAACTTCAGCCATTGCAATTGCGTTTTTTTTATCAGTTTTTGCATTTTTTGAAACTGCTATTTTCGGTTCAACATGTAACATTTTTTTAGCTGAATGAATCCATTCTGAATTATTAATTGTTAATTGAAGTTTTTGTTTTGATGCATTATCAACAACTATGTTAATTGTTGTTTGCGGTGTCTCATCATTTGTTCATTTGTATTCAACTGAATACATGAATGGCGATCCACACTTGACGCGATTTATGTCATATTTATCATTATTTACTGGTTTTATGCTAATTTTAGTTACAGCTGATAATTTTATTGTTATGTTTTTTGGGTGAGAAGGTATTGGTTTAGCTTCATTTTTATTAATAAGTTTTTGACATACCAGGATTCAAGCTAGTAAATCAGCAATTAAAGCAATGTTAGTTAATCGTGTTGGTGATGTTGGTTTAGCATTAGGTATTTGTGCTGCTTTTTTAACATTTAAATCAGTTGATTATTTTACAATTTTTGCATTAACACCATGTGTTTTGAACAAAACTATTACATTTTTTTGTTTTGAATTCAATGCTATATCAGTAATTTCATTTTTACTTTTTTGGGGTGTTTTAGGTAAATCAGCTCAATTACCATTACATGTTTGACTTCCTGATGCAATGGAAGGACCAACCCCCGTTAGCGCATTAATTCACGCTGCTACATTAGTGGTAGCTGGTGTTTTTTTAATAATTAGATGTTCTGTTATTTTTGAAAATTCCGAATCAATATTATTTTTAGTTTCAATAATTGGAGCTATGACTTCTTTTATTGCTGCATCAACTGGTTTATTTCAAAATGATTTAAAACGAGTTATCGCCTATTCAACTTGTAGTCAATTAGGTTACATGATTTTCATTTCAGGTTTATCACATTATTCAGTTTCAATGTTTCACCTTGCAAATCATGCTGTTTTTAAGGCGTTATTATTTCTAAGCGCTGGGTGTATAATTCACGGTTTAAGCGATGAACAAGACTTACGAAAAATGGGTGGTTTGTTGCACATTTTTCCTGTTTCATCAATAATGATCCTAATTGGTTCATTAGCGCTAATTGGGACCCCCTTTTTAACTGGTTTTTATTCGAAAGATTGCATTCTCGAAATAGCAATAGCTAAACATAACAATTTTGGTAATTTTTGTTATTATTTAGGATGTTCAGCAGCATTTTGTACTTCATTTTATTCATTTCGTCTATTTTTTTTAACTTTTATCAATGAAACTAATGCTTATAAATTTTATATTCAAAATGCGCATGAAGCACCAATAAAAATGATATTTCCATTAATGGTTTTAGCATTAGGCGCTATTTTTTACGGTTTTTTAACACGCGATCTAATGATTGGTTTAGGTTCGTTGTATTACAATTCAATTAATACTAATTATCATAATTTTACTATTATTGATTCGGAATTTTTACATGTTTTAGTAAAAAATATTCCCTTTTTTTTTACTATTTTCGGAGCTTTACTTTCCCTTTTTTTGATAAATTGTTTTAATGCTAATAAAACAGCAATTTTCAACTTGAAAATTAATAATAAAATTTTTTATATTTTTTTAAACAAAAAGTGACATTTTGATCAAATAATAAATGAAGCTATTGTTGTTAAGCTAATGAATTTCGGTTATTTTTCAACATTTCAATCGCTAGATAAGGGGTTAATTGAAAAATTTGGTCCAACTGGTTTCACGTCAGTAGTCTCCATTTCATCTGCAGGTTTATCAACTTATAATAATGGATTGTTTTTTCGTGTTGTTTTTTTTATAATTAGTTTTACTTTATTTTTTCTTACCTACTATTTAGTTATATTATTTGAAATTAGCTTTATTTTCAATTTGAACTTTTTTTTGTTTGTTTATACATTCATGTTATCATTTTTGTTCGAATCAAAATTGCAAAAATAATTAATTATAATTCGATGCTGGTGAAATGGTAAACACGGTTGATTTAAAATTAACTGCTATTTTTAGCTTAACCGTTCAAATCGGTTGCTTCGAAATTTTATTATTTATCAATTAAAAAATTGTTACAATAGTGAATAAAAAACAGTAATTTTTATTAATAATTCAAACTAAAATCATTCGTTTTAAATTTTGGCATGAAGTTTAAATGGTTTAAACGTGATACTCATAATATTGAAATAATTGGTTCGAATCCGATGATGCCAAATTTATCATTTTATTTGTTTTTTTTATATTGATTATATGTTTGTTGGATAAGTTAAAAACAAAGCTAATTTCAATACTAAATAAAATATAAAACAAAAAGTAAGTTACCTCATAAATTTTTAAAAATAGCTAGTTTGACTTAAATGGTAAAAGTGTTTGTTTTGTAAGCAAAAAATAATGGTTCAAGTCCATTAATTGGCTATAGAATTAAGTGTTTCTGTTGTTTTTTTAATTAGTTGATGTTTTCATCTTATTTTATTGTTTTTATCATTTTATATGTTTTAGGTTGTTCAATTGAATTTATTGTATTTAATGAAGAAATATTATTAGCGCTATGTTTTTTTTCATTTATTTTTTTCAGCTATAATACATTTTCTGATTCATTATTTACGACACTACAAGCTAGAGCTGCTAAATTTGAATCAGAATTTTTAATCTCATTTTCAATAAAAAAAAAAGTATCAGTTGTTACATTTCAAACTCTTTTTTTTACTCGAGGTTTTCAATCAAAATTTCAAATTTTATTAGCTTCGATCCTAGTTTTTTTAACATTTTCAAAAAAAAATTTATTGTTGAATCAAATTAATACAATAAACTCAATTAGTTTAGCTAAATTATCCGAATTATTGTTGATTAATAATAAATTAATGGCATTATTTCAGAAAAATTGTGTTGACCAATTGTTATATCCTTTAGTTTTTAGTTCAAAACGACCCCTTTCATTTTTGAACAAAAATGAAATAAATTTTCAATTTTCAACTACGAGTAAGGCTATTATATTAAAATCATTAACAATTTAATAACAATTTATAATTCATAATAAGATAATTGGGTGAGTTGGTTTATACCGTTTGCTTTGAAAGCAAATATAACATTAAGTTATCGCGAGTTCGAATCTTGCATTATCTATTTAAAATGATGGGTCAAAAATTAAATTCAATTAATTTCAGGTTAAAAAAGAGGTTAAACTGAAAAACATTAATGTTTGTGCAAGATTATAATAAATATGCTAATTTATTTTACAATAATCAGGAAACACTAGGTTTAATTAAAATTATTATGCTAAAATTTGGTTTTTATTTAAACAATAACAATATAAAAAAGAATTCAAAACAATTTTGTATTTCATCTAATTTAATAGGTGAAATTGAGATATTGAAACAATTAATTGAAACAAATTTTTCTCAGTCTTTCAACTTAGAAACTGAGAAAAAAATACGAAAATCAATATTAGGTGAAAAAATAAGAAATACTAATCAATTAAATATTAGATTACCTTGATTAAATTCCAATTTTTCTAATTTAAGTCGCCTAAAAAACAATTATGATGTAAAATTTAATTATGATAAAAATATACTAATTTGGCCTAATTTGATTAGTCAATATATCGAACATCAATTAGATAAACCAGCTAAAAAAAAAATCAGGTTTTTTAATATTAGTTTACAAATTGCTATCCTGAAATTTCTAAGTGTTTTATTAACTACTGAATTCATTGTTTGGTCTGAATTACAACAAAAAATGATACGCACCCGAATTACTAATAAAAACATTATTGGGTTGAAATTGCAATTAAATGGTAGGTGAAAAAAAACGAAATCAGGTAGATCACAAACAATAAATATCAATTTTGGTAAAATTAAAAAAACAGAAATTTCAAACAAAATTCTGTTTGATGCTATTTCATTTAAAACAAAATATGCAGCTTGTGGCTTAAAAATTTGAATTTCTTATAAAAATGCTAACTCATCGTTTTTAGCTTAAATGGAAAAAGCGCTAAATTTCTAATTTAGACAAGTTGGTTCGAATCCAGCAAAACGAAGCTATTCTCTTTTTGATTTTATTAATTACCGAATAAAGAATTGTTACATTAGTGAATAAAAAAGATAGTAGTTTTAATTCGTTTTTTCATTAAATTCTATTTATTAGTGCTAAATAATATAATAATAATTGCACCGAAATTTGCTTAATTTTTCTCTTTTTTTTTTTGATGATTTCCTATTTAACTCAACGACATGCTTTTCATTTAGTTGATCCCAGTATTTTACCATTTTTAACCTCCATTTCAGCCTTATGTTTAACAACAGGTAGCGTTTTATTTTTTCACGGCTATTCTGGTGGAATTGAAACTACTTTTTTTGGTTTTAGTTCAGTTTTATTTTGTATGTTTGTTTGATGACGAGATATTGTTCGTGAATCCACATTTGAAGGTCATCATACTGGAATTGTACAATTAGGATTAAGGTATGGTATGTTATTGTTTATTGTATCAGAAATTATGTTTTTTTTTGCTTTTTTTTGAGCTTTTTTTGCAGCAGCTTTAGCACCAGTAATTGAAATAGGATCAATTTGACCACCAAAAGGGATAGATGTATTTAATCCAATTGAAGTTCCATTATTAAATACATTATTGTTACTTTGCTCTGGTGCAACTGTTACCTATTCCCATCACGCTATTACAGCTGGTAATAAAAATGATGCTGTTTTAGGTTTGATTTTCACTGTTATTTTAGCTGTTTTGTTTACTGCATTACAGGGATTCGAATATATTAGCGCTAATTTCACAATTTCAGATGGAATTTATGGTTCAACTTTTTTCATGGCAACCGGATTCCACGGGTTTCACGTTTTAATTGGTACTATTTTTTTAACTGTTTGTTTGTTTAGGTTGTTACTTAATCATTTTACAATTCAGCACCATTTTGGATTCGAAGCTGCTGCGTTTTATTGGCATTTTGTTGATGTAGTTTGATTATTTTTATATGTTGCAGTTTATTTTTGAGGTGGAAATTAATTTCAAAATTTTATTATTTTGATTAATAAAATTTCTTTTTTTTTCCATTTTCAGTTAACTTTGTTTTTTAGCGTTTGAATTTTTGTTCCATTAATGAATAAAAAAAAGGGTAAAACAAAATTGATATCATTTCGGTTTAATTTTTTTTTGAAAGGTGGGTGAATTGGTTAAGCCGTAAAATTGTAAATTTTATTTTCATACGAATATGTAAGTTCGAGTCTTACTCTTTCAAAAATTCCAATTTTTAAATTTTTTAATTAAAACACAATGAGGTAAATTAAAATTGACGGTTAAATTAAAAAATGTTTATGATATTTTTAGCTAATTAAATAAAATTTAAGTTGGAATTGATATATTTTTTTTTGATGTTTTTAGCAAATTATTTTAGTATTTTAATTTTTTTCGCAATTAGTATTATATTAGCAGCGATTATTTTTTTTTTATCATTTTTTCTATCATCTAAGCTAGATGATGCTGAAAAATTATCAGCTTATGAATGCGGTTTCAATCCGTTTTCTGATTCACGATCCGAATTTGATATAAAATTTTATATTGTTGCTATTTTGTTCTTAATATTTGATCTCGAAATTTCGTTTTTATTTCCGTTTTCCGTTTGTTTGGATGTTATATCGCTAACTGGTTTATACGTTATGTTAGTTTTTTTATTCATTTTAACAATTGGTTTTTATTATGAATGAAAAAAAGGAGCTCTTGATTGAGATTAATCATAAAATTTTTGATGCCACAATTCGACATTTTTTCATTTTTTTCACAATTGTTTTGAGTTTTTTTTGGTTTTATTTTATTATATTTAGCATTAACATTTTATTTGTTACCAGCATTAGCAACTACGCTTAAGGTTCGTAAACGAAAATTAGCTCAAATGGATGTAAATTCAAATTCGTCTGTTTTAGCTAATGATTCTAGTTTGTTAATTGATTCAACTATTTCGTTTATTTCAAATTATAACACTAAAATTAGATCAATTGATAGCAATTCGCTTGGTTTAAATTTAATTAAATCAGAATTAAATTTATTAGCATTGAAAGCTGAGGCGTTTCGTTATTTTAATTTTTCAATAATTAGTAAAACACAATTGACAACAATTTTTTTTAATTAGTTATTTTTATATCTAATTTTTAGATTTATTATGAGTTTTAGTTATTATACTTTTTTTTTATATCACATTGATGTTTTTATTCGAAAATGCTTGAATTACTCGTTGAATTTTTTCAACTAATCATAAAACAATCGGAACATTATACTTCTTATTTGGAGCTTTTTCTGGTGTTTTAGGTTTTGTTGTTTCAATGTTTATGCGATTTGAATTGAGCCAAGCTGGTGATACTTTTTTATCTGGAAATTACCAATTATATAATGTATTAGTTACTAGTCACGCATTTTTAATGATTTTTTTTTTTGTAATGCCTACTGCAATTGGTGGATTCGGTAATTGGTTTGTACCAATTTTAATTGGAGCCTGTGACATGTCATTTCCTCGATTGAATAATATTAGTTTTTGATTACTACCTCCTTCTTTGTTTTTATTAGTTTCATCATCATTAGTTGAAGCTGGTGTTGGTTCGGGTTGAACTGTTTACCCACCATTATCGGGTATTTTAGCTCATTCGGGTGGTGCTGTTGATTGCGCTATTTATTCACTTCATTTAGCTGGAGTTTCATCTATTTTAGGAGCTATTAATTTCATTGTTACAATAACAAATATGCGAGCTCCTGGTATGTCAGCAAATCGAACTCCATTATTTGTTTGAGCTGTTTACATAACTGCTTTTTTATTATTACTTTCATTGCCTGTTTTAGCTGGTGCAATAACAATGTTATTAACTGATCGTAATTTCAATACTTCGTTTTTTGATCCAAACGGAGGTGGTGATCCGGTGTTATATCAGCATTTATTTTGATTTTTCGGGCATCCGGAAGTTTACATTTTAATTTTACCCGCATTTGGTATTATTAGTCATATTGTTTCTAATTTTTCATCGAAAGCCGTTTTTGGTAATTTAGGTATGATTTATGCTATGTTATCAATTGGTTTTTTGGGTTTCATTGTTTGAGCCCATCACATGTTTACTGTTGGATTAGATGTTGATACGAGAGCTTATTTCACTAGCGCTACCATGGTTATTGCTGTACCAACTGGGATAAAAATTTTTAGTTGAATTGCAACTATGTTTGGTGGAAATATTGTTTTAAATACACCTATGCTTTTTGCAAATGGTTTTATTTTTTTGTTCACTTTTGGTGGTTTAACTGGTATTGTTTTATCTAATTCGGGAATTGATATTGCATTGCATGATACTTATTATGTTGTTGCTCATTTTCACTATGTTTTATCAATGGGTGCTGTTTTTGCGATTTTCGCTGGATGGTATTATTGAATACCTAAAATAATAGGTGTTACTTATGATGAAGTTTTAGGTCAAATACATTTTTGATCAACATTTATTGGCGTTAATTTATGTTTTTTTCCAATGCACTTTTTAGGTTTAGCTGGAATGCCGAGACGAATACCTGATTTTCCTGATGCTTATTCTGAATGAAATTCAATTGCGACTTTCGGTTCAATTATAACAACTGTTTCAACATTTTTTTTTGCTTATGTTGTATTCGAAACATTTACATCAAATTCTAGAGTTGGATTTAATCCATGACGCGATTCAACTGAATTTAGTTTTAACAAATCGCATAATTTAATGTTTGTTTTTTAACTAATAACTTGATATTTTTTAGTAAAACACGAGCAGTGTTAACCTAATTTTTTATATAAAGCGTTTATATTTTAATCGGATAGAATAGTTGGCTACGAACTAATTGATATGAGTTCGAATCTCATTAAACGTTATTTTTTGATGGCTTTATTTGATTCAACTAATAACTTATTTTTTTTTAATGTTACTATTTTTACAATTTCATTTTTTTTAATTACATCTCTTTGTTTTTCAGTTAGGTTTTCAACTAATTTCGATTTTGCTTTTCCTACTTTATTAAAGGTATCCAATGGAATCAGTTTTTTTTTTATTTTTACTATTTTTTTATTATTTTGTTTCGATTTTATTTTCAATAATAATTTTTATTTTTTTTCACAAAATTTTCAACTGCTTTTTTTTTCCGTTTTTATTCTTATTCTTGGTATTAGTTATGATTTCCAAATAGCTCGTAATATAACTAAATTTGAATTAGATTTTCTACTTGTTTGCGTTATTTTAAGCGCTATTTGTTTATGTTTTACTGATGACTTTTTATTATTTTACATCGCAGTTGAATTTCAAAGTTTAACATTTTATATTATTGCAACATTTAATCGAAAATCAGAATTTTCAACTGAAGCTGGTTTAAAATATTTCATTTTTGGCGCCGTAATTTCTTGTTTTCTTTTGTTTGGTTTATTTTTAATTTATTTAGATTTTGGTTTAACTTCATTTGAATCATTATTTTCATTAGCTTTAACACAACAGGATTCATTCCTATTTTCTGGTTTACTATTTTTTCTAGTTGTTTTACTATTTAAAATTGGTGCAGCTCCATTTCATTTATGGGTTAGTGATGTGTATGATGGTTCAATGTTAAATATAACAATGGTGTTTGCTGCAGCACCAAAAATAATCATGTTTAGTATTTTAGTCAAACTAGTTTTTTCATCATTATTTAATTTTGATTTTATTTTGAAATCATTGTTATTATTTGCTAGTTTATTATCAATTACAATTGGAACATTTTCAGCAATTTATCAAAAACGAATAAAACGTTTATTTGCTTATTCAGCTATATCGCATACTGGTTTTATTTTGTTAGGAATTATGAGTAATTCAGCTGAATCATCTAAAGCTACAATTGCATATATTTTAATTTATTCATTTTTGACACTTTTATTGTTTTCATTATTAATTCTAGTCTCAATTTCAACTAATAATAATCCTAAATACCTTGCTAATTGAACTAGTTTCGGATTAAATAATTATTTATTTGCTATTAGTTTTACCTTAATTTTATTTTCAATTGCTGGAATACCACCATTAGCTGGTTTTTTTAGTAAATTTTTCGTGTTGTTATCAATTGTATCAAATGGTTACTATTTATCAGCATTTTATATTATTATAATTAGCTCGATTGGTTGTTTTTATTATATTAGACTAATCAAAATGTTTTTTTTTACAAAATTTTCAAAAAATTCATTTTGATTATCTAATCCAACAAAAAAAAATACGGATTTAATATTAGCTACATTAATGTTCCTGAACATTGCTTTTTTTATTAGACCTGAATTTATTTCACATATTTCAACAGTTGTTTGTTTTAGTATTATTTAGTCTTATTTTGTTCACTCGTTTGTTATAAATTTAATTTAATTTTTGTTGATGATATTATCATTAAAAAAACACCCAATACTTCAATTGGTGAATGATCATTTAATTGAATACCCTACTCCATCTAACTTATCATTATTCTGAAATTATGGTTTTTTAGCTGGAATGTGTTTATCAATTCAATTAATTTCAGGTATTTTTTTAGCAATGCATTATACGCCTCACGTTGATTTAGCTTTTCTTAGTACTGAACACATCATGCGAGACGTAAATAATGGTTGATTATTACGTTATATTCACGCCAATGGTGCTTCGATGTTTTTTATTGTTGTTTACATACACATTGGGCGCGGTTTGTATTATGGTTCATATATTGAGCCTCGAGGTTTAGTTTGAACATTAGGTGTTATTATTTTATTGCTAATGATGGCTACTGCATTTTTAGGTTATGTTTTAGTTTGAGGTCAAATGAGCTTTTGAGCTGCGACCGTGATTACTAATTTTTTTACAGCATTTCCTATTGTAGGTGATAAAATAGTCACTTTGTTATGAGGTGGGTTTTCAGTTGATAACGCTACATTAAATAGGTTTTTTAGTTTACATTATTTACTTCCCTTTTTAATAACTGGAGTTGTTATTGTTCATATGGCAGCTGTTCATTTTGATGGATCAAATAATCCGTTAGGTTTATCAGCTGCATCAGATAAAATTAGTTTTTTTCCTTATTTTTTTATAAAAGATACATTAGGTTTAGTAGCCTTCCTTTTATTTTTTTCATTTTTCATCTATTTTTCACCTAATTATTTAGGTCATACTGATAATTATATTCCAGGTAATCCAATGGTAACACCAGAACATATTGTACCAGAATGGTATTTTTTACCTGCTTATGCTATATTGCGATCAATACCTAATAAATTATTAGGTGTTTTAGCTTTATTTGCTGCTGTTCTAATTTTATTAGTTTTACCAGTTGTTAATACATCAGAAGTTAGATCATCATTATATCGACCATTACATAAATTCTTTTTTTGATTACTTGTTGCGGATTACCTTATTTTAGGTTATTTAGGTCAACAAGTTCCGGAATCTCCTTTTATTGAAATTGGTCAAATTGCATCAGTTTATTATTTTGCTTATTTTTTAATTATAATACCGGTTTTAGGTCGTTTTGAAAAATCACTTCGATTTGCTTAATTTATTATGGTAATTTTGATAAAATGCAAAAAAGAGCATTTAGGTTGTTCATCTGTTTCATCAGCAGGAAGTAAATGGTTCGAATCCATTTTTTGCACAAAAATTTTACCATTAAATTAACAATTTATAATTCAAAATATAATTACAAACTATTAAATAAATGTATTTTTGTGAATTAGCCTTAATTTTATTATTTTTCAATTCAAAAATTGTTACAATAATGAACAAAATAAAATAAAAACGGTTTATTGAATTTATAATTAAATTATTAAAATTCGCGTCAATTAATGGTTAAATTGTTTGATTTTTAATCAAAAAATTGTTGGTTCGAGTCCAATCGCGAATATGTTTTATTAGGTTTTCAATTTGAAAATTTAAAAATGCTATATTTTATATCTGATGTTATTAGCACTTATTTTATCTCCTTTGATCGGTTGTTTTGTTTTATCATTTATTGACAAAACTCAGCACAAAATCATACAGCGTTTTTCATTATTTTGATCATTAATTATATTAAACCTCTGTTTTTTATTACTCTTTTTTTTTGATCAAACTGTCTCGGATTTTCAATTTATATATAAAAATAATTGATTAAATTCAATTAACATAAATATAATTTTTGGGTTAGATGGTTTAGGTTTAATGTTAGTTTTATTAACTGCTTTCCTCATCCCAACTTGTATATTATTATGCTGAAATTTATCATTAAAAAATCAAATAAAAAATTATTGTTTTGCTTTTTTTTTACTTGAATCAATTTTATTAGGTGTTTTTAGTAGTTTAGACATAATGATTTTTTATCTTTTGTTTGAAGCTGTTTTAATTCCGATGTTTTTAATAATTGGTTTTTACGGTTCACGCGAAAGGCGAATTCGTTCGGCTTATTTGTTATTTTTGTATACATTATTAAGTTCACTTGTAATGTTTTTATCAATTTTATTCATTTTTTTTAAATTTGGTACTACTGATTATTTAATATTAAAAACACTTAATTTTGATCCATTTTCAGAAAAATTATGTTGATTTGCTTTTTTTTTATCATTTGCGGTTAAAATGCCAATTGTTCCATTTCATATTTGGTTGCCGGAAGCTCATTGCGAAGCACCCACCTCGGGTAGTGTAATTTTAGCTGGTATTTTGTTAAAATTAGGTGGTTTTGGTTTTTTACGTTATTCACTTGGTTTATTTCCTGATGCATCAGCTTTTTTTTCACCCTTTATTTTTTTGATTAGTTCATTAGGTATTGTTTATGCCTCGCTTACAACAATTCAACAAATAGATTTAAAAAAAATTATAGCTTATTCATCAGTAGGGCATATGGGTGTTGTAACAATTGGAATTTTTTCATATACTACTCAAAATTTAATAGGTAGTGTTTTATTAATGATTAGTCACGGTATTGTGTCTGGTGCTTTATTTTTATGTATTGGGTTATTATATGAAAGACACCATACGCGAATTATAAAATATTTTGCTGGTTTATTAGCTACAACACCAATTTTTTCATCATTTTTTATGCTTTTCAGTATGGCTAATATTGGACTTCCCGGTACGAGCAGTTTTATTGGTGAATTTCTAATAATTGCTGGCTGTTTTTTTACTAATACTTTAGCTGCTTTGTTTTCAGCATTAGGTATGATTTTAGGTGGAGGTTACAGCTTATGATTATTAAATCGAATAATTTTTGGTAATATTAAAAATTTTTCAATAAAAGAGTTCCAGGACTTAACTCGAATTGAATTTTTTTATCTTCTACCTTACGCTGTTTTAACAATTTTATTAGGAATTTACCCTGAAATTGTAATTTGTTATATTGTTTTCATCTAAATGATTAAAACTATTTATCAGCATTAAATTAACAATTTATAAATCAAACTAAAATTAGGAGTTTTTTTAAAAATGTATTATTATGATTCAGCCCTAATTTTATTTGTTATCAATCAAAAAATTGTTACAATAGTAAATAAAAAAAAACAGTAATTTTAATTTAATTTTTTGTTTTAACATAACACATAACACTTAAAATTGCGTATAAATTAATGGTTAAATTAGTAGTCTTCCAAACTGAAAATGCGAGTTCGAATCTCGCTATGCGCTAATCTAAATTAGATTATCATTCCAATGCTAAATGAATTAATGAATTGATTTTATTTTGTAATTTATGAAAAACTACATAATTTTGAACAAATTGGCGTAAAAAAAACGAAAAGCATATAAATATTATGATTCCAATTAAGGTAAACCTTATTTTCATTAGTTATAACTAAACTAATGATTAAATTTTTTATATTTTATGATTAAAAAAATTATAGTGAATTGAAACATCTAATTAACAATTGGTTAAATCAAATGAGATAATATTAGTAATGGTGAATGAAAATATTGATTAAAAAGTTTTTACTTAAATGGTTAAGTGGTAGTTGAACTGCTTATGTTAAAACAATTTTGTTTTAAAACAGAAGACTCATCTTCTGATCAAAAATTCAAAATTGATGAATAGTGAACTAAAACCGTAAGGTAAAGTTGGAAATTTATTATAAAAATCACTATTGTTTAATTAGGTTAAACAATGTACCTTTTGCATTATGAGCTAGTTAGTTAATATTAGCAGCGAGCTTAAAAAAAAAAGCACAATTATTTATATTAGTTGCTAATTTTAAACACGAAGTTGTGTGAGCTATTCAATATTAGGTTGAAAATGAGCTAAATGCTCTTATGATGACCGAACCGGTGTTTGTTGCAAAAAACTCGGATAAATATTGAATTGGAATGAAAGGTTAATCAAACACAATTATTGCTTGTTTTCCGCGAAATTAGTTTAAGCTAAGCGCTGTTAATCAAAAAAAAGGTAAATCTCTTGTTTGATGCGGGTTGTTTATAAGCATTACTAAATCATACAAAAATAAGAATTTTTATTCAGTAGTTAGACTAAAAGTGAAAAAATTTTTAGTCAAAAGAGGAACAACTCACAATGAATACTAAGGTTTTAAAATGAAATGTAAGGTAAAAGATAGTCATTCAAAAATGTTATTTTGTTTGTTGGCTTAGAATCAGCCATCAATTTTAAATAACGTAATAGTTTACAAATTGATTTTTGAATTGCATCTAAAATTTTTAGTAATTAACATTTTAACTGAAGTATCATAATTATAAATAATTGGTAGCGGAACATTTTGTTTATTTTAATTAGAATGTGAATTCTAATTTTCATAATAAAATTTTTAACTGAAATGGTTAATTATAAATTAAATTATATCAAAATTGAAAATGCTAGCATTAGTAACTAAAAATTTATAATAATTTTCATTTGATATTCTGGTGTTTTTTTCGGCTAAAAAGCGAAATTTTAAACGAAATCTAAGCTAAATATTAAGGTATTATGCAATGATAACAACAAGAATTATTAACAACAAAAAATCAAAAAACATAAATAACACCTATCAAAATGCAACTGATCGATATTATAAAATTATTGATTCATTATAATGAGTAAATTAGAGTTGATACGATTTTTTCTGGAAAATTGTTAATAAATGTAATTTATTTTACATTATGTTGTGTTCGTAATAAATCCGAAACAGGTGAATTAGTTTAATTAAACTACAATGAAAGAATAAATAAAAAAAAAGGAACTCGGCAAAATTTTACAGTAACCTAGGAATAATGTAAGTTGTTTTTTAACATAAAAAACAATCAATGCTAAAAAAAATGAGCGACTGTTTATTAAAAACATAGGATTAAGCAAATTTTTTAAAACGTATTTAATCCGATTGGTGCTCAATGTTATAATTTAAAATAATTTTTTTTTGAAAAAATTTAAAATTGTATAGCCAATAGCAGTGTTATCTTGAGCATTGTAATGTAGCGAAATTCATTGGCTACTAATTATAGTCCCGCATGAATCCAATATCGACTCATTTGCTGTCTTTTTTTTTAGTTCTGTGAATTTGAATTATTGGTGAAGATTCCAATATTTTAATGTAGGACGAAAAGACCCTTTTGTCCTTCACTTTTACCATTAATTGAAAAAAACAAAAAATTTAATCAGAATAAATAAGAAGCTATGAAATTTTTCTTTTTTGAAAAAATAAGCTAACAGTGAGATTTTATTTGAAATTTTGATTTTTTCTTATCTAATTGAAACATTTAATGGTAATGAGTTTTGTTGGGATGACAAACTACTAAATTGTAACGTAGTTGCGCATTGGTAAACTCAAACAAAAAATTTTGTTTATGAATGGAAAAATTAAATGTTTGCTAAACTGTTAAAATTGATAAATTGAACAGAGATGAAAATCGGTTTTTTTGAACCAATTAAAATGAATGAAATTTTAATTGATCATCAGATAAAAGGAACCAAAGGGATAACAGAATAATAAAAATCAAGCGATCATAGCGACATTTTTGTTTGTCACCTCGATGTCGACTCATCTTTTCCTTTTTGTGTAGTTGCAAAAAAGGGTTAAACTGTTCGTTTATAAAAAAGATACGCGAGTTGGGTTTAGAACGATGTAAATCAGTTTGGTTTCTATCCTCATTAAATAACATAAGTTAACAACTCTTTTTTTTGTATGAAAAGATCAAAAAATGTAAGTCAATTGTGAATTATTGTGATTTCTATTGCATTGTTATGTAGCTACACTTACTGTAATTAAAATTGAAAGCATTTAAATTTGAAACAATTTGTTTAAACTTAAAATAAATAAAAATTATTTTTATTTTTAGTTTTGTTTTAAAACTAAAACATAATTCGTTAGTTAATCTCTATTTGGAAAAAATAAATTAAACTATCAGCGAAAAATAAACTGAATTTCAATGTAATCCCTTTTTTGACAAATAGTTTAGTTGGTTAAAATATCAGTTTGTCAAACTGAATTCACGAGTTCAAGCCTCGTTTTGTCATTTTTTGAATTTTTAATTGATGTTTATATTTGAAATAATTTTATCATTTTTAGCAATAGTTGTTCCAATGTTGGTTGCAATTGCTTATCTAACATTAGCTGAACGAAAAATAATGGGTAGTATGCAACAACGTTTTGGTCCGAACTCAGTTGGTTTTTTTGGTTTGCTTCAACCTGCGGCTGATGGGTTGAAACTATTGTTAAAAGAATCAGTAATTCCAGCTAATTCAAATACATTTAGTTTTATTTTTGCACCGATTTTAACTTTTTTTTTAAGTTTATTAGGCTGAGCAATTATACCATTTTCATCAATTAGTTTTTTTGCAAATATAAATTTAAGTTTAATGTTTGTTTTTGCGAGTTCATCATTAGGTGTTTATGGTGTAATATTATCAGGTTGGTCTAGTAATTCAAAATATGCGTTTTTTGGAGCTATTCGAAGTGCTGCTCAAATGGTATCGTATGAAGTCTCAATTGGTTTGATTTTGATTTCAATTTTAATTTGTGTTAGTTCATTAAATTTTATTGATATCATTTTATTTCAACATTTTGTATTTTTTTTAATACCTTTTTTCCCTTTATTTTTGATGTTTTTGGTATCCATTTTAGCTGAAACAAATAGAGCACCATTTGATCTACCTGAGGCTGAATCGGAGTTAGTTTCAGGTTTTAATGTTGAATACGCAAGTATGGGTTTTGCTCTTTTTTTTTTAGCTGAATACGGTTCAATTATTTTAATGAGTGTTTTAACTATTATCTTATTTTTAGGTGGTTGAATAATAAATCCAAATTTAGTTGTGTTTCAACCTTTTATTTTAGGTATTAAAACAAGTTTTATTTTATTTTTTTTTATTTGAGTTAGAGCTTCTTTTCCTAGATATCGCGTTGATCAATTGATGCGTTTATGTTGAAAAATTTTTCTACCTTTTGCTTTTGCTTTTGTTTTATTCAATTTTTCAGTAGTTTTCTGTTGTAATGGTTTTATTTAATTAATTGTATGATGAATTATAAAAAAAGTTATAACTATTTTAACAAGGCTGAATGAAAGAAATTTTCAAAAAATGAGATTTTTTTTCAAACTTGTTGTTTGATGAAACAATCTCATTTTTCACCAGCTTTGAATTATTATCAATTTAAGCGTCGTTTAGCTTTTATTTTTTTGACAAAACTTCACCATTTTTGTCTAAATTCAAAAAATAATCGATCACTAATTTCAAAATTTAAATTAACAAGACATTCATTTAATCGCACTCAAAATTTTGGGTCATTTACTGGTATTTACAAATCAATGTGGTAATTTAAATTGTAATTTAATTCAGCAAAAATTTAGTTTTAATGTTGAAATAGCTCAGTTGGTCTAGAGCGTTTGATTGAAAATCAAAAGGTCAGAGGTTCAAACCCTCTTTTTAACATTTTTTTTTATTTCATATTATATTGAATATAAAAATTCCAGTTTTTTATAAATTAGTTATTATTGATGCTTTTTTTTTTATTAGATTCATCGGTTGCATGACAAATGAATTTTCAGGATGCAGCATCTCCAGTTATGGAAGGTATCATAAATTTACATCATGATTTAATGTTTTTTATTACTTTTATCTTATTTTTTGTATTAGTTGTTATGGCTCGAACTTTAATTTATTTCAATGAAAATTCACCTTACGCTGGTAGTTCTAGTTCAGTTGTTCACGGTACAACAATTGAGATAATTTGAACGGTTATTCCATCATTAATTTTAATTGTTGTTGCTTTACCTTCGTTTGCGTTGCTTTATTCAATTGATGAAATGATTGATCCAGCATTAACAATAAAATGTGTTGGTCATCAATGGTATTGATCATATGAATACGGTGATTTCGAATCACAATTGGGTGTTATAAATTTTGATTCATACATGATTCCAGAAGATGAATTACAAATTGGTGAATTACGTTTGTTAGAAGTTGATAATCGTGTTGTATTACCATTAAATACACATATTCGTGTTTTAGTCACAGCAGCTGATGTATTACATAGCTGAGCTGTTCCATCATTAGGTATTAAATTAGATGCTTGTACTGGTAGGTTAAACCAAACATCAGTTTTTATTCTACGAAATGGTGTTTTTTTTGGTCAATGCTCTGAAATTTGTGGGGTTGGTCACGCTAATATGCCAATTGTAGTTGAAGCTGTAACTTCCAATAAGTATGTTAAATGATTAGCTGAAAAAATTTAAAAATTTTCATTTATTATAAAATTTAACGGTAATTTTAGCTAATAACTCAATGGTTAGAGTGTTATTTTGATAAGATAAAAGTTAAAGGTTCGACTCCTTTTTAGCTAATTTGATATGATGTTATTAGCCCCAAAAAAAACTAAATTTTCGAAATCATTTTCAGGTAAAAAAATGACAAAAAAAACAACAATACCAAAAAAATGTTCGTTTCGTTTTTCTAATTATTGCATAATTGCTAATCAAGCAGGTGTTTTGACAAATTTTCAAATTGAAGCAATTCGTAGGTTGCTCCGTCGATTACTTAAAAAAAAAGCACAATTGTTTTTTCGTTTGATTATAGATAAACCAGTAACAAAAAAACCAAACGAAGTTAGGTTAGGTAAGGGTAAAGGTAATGTTAAATATTGAGCTTATTTTGTAAAAAAGGGCGATATAATGTGAGAGATAAAATTCATAAATCAAAACGAAATTAACTCAATTATAAACAATGTTCGTTATAAATTACCAATTGAAATTTTTATTTCAAATCAGCAAAAAAGATGAATTTTATAGCCTTAATTTGTGTACCAATTTTTATATTTTTCATTGGTTTAATTGGAATTTTCATAAATAGACGAAATATATTATTAATTATAATGTGTATTGAATTAAATTTACTAGCAATTAATTTTTCATTTTTAGTAACTTCTTTTTATTTAGATGATGTTTTAGGTCAAATTTATACGATATTTATTTTAGTAATAGCTGCAGCTGAAACTTCAATTGGGTTAGCTATTTTAGTTGTTTATTATCGTATTCGCGGTACTATTTCAATTGAATTTCTGAATAAATTACGCGGATAACCATAAAATTTGATATTTTTTGTTTTTTATTGAAAATTTTATTAAATTACTAG
>Ga0115572_10001535_pt1 | contig 18759 bp, 11 predicted proteins | sample COGITO_mtgs_1206_FD_88681 | JGI IMG/M metagenome (GOLD analysis project Ga0115572, IMG submission 88681) | Pelagic marine microbial communities from North Sea - COGITO_mtgs_120607 | ecosystem: Environmental > Aquatic > Marine > Epipelagic | place: Germany:Helgoland, sampling site Kabeltonne... | reverse complement strand
TGATAAGAATAATAAATAGTTTACGCATCAGTTTGCCCTTCAAAACAGTGTATCCTATAAGAGAGGAACGTCAGCCTTCCTCATAACGTTGGAGAATAAGTAATTAAAGGGTTACAGCTTTGCGGCCAGTTGTTTAACCATTTTGATATCACCGTTTACGGCTTTGGTTAAACGTGTGCCATAGTCACTATCAGCTTTGTAAAAGTGGCTGAGCATTTTGTGCTTCACATCGCTGTTTTGTACTTTGCCTAAATCACCAGCTAGGTTATTGATGAGGTTAGTACGCTCTTGCTTGCTAAAGCCTCTGTATAGCACACCCGCTTGGGCAAAGTTTTGCTGCTTTTTAATCGCGGCTTGCTGTACATAGCCTTTAAGCTCGGTTTGGCTTCTACGTGCAATAGGGTTTTCACTGACATTTTCGTGACTCGGTTGATAGTTCACATTGCTCGTGGTGTTGCCATAATTCATCGCACCGTCTTGGTTGTAATTTACAACATCCACTTTTGCACGGTTAATGGGCAGTTGCTGGTGGTTAGCACCTAAACGATACATTTGTGTATCAGAGTATGAAAATACACGCCCTTGCAATAAGCGGTCTTCCGATGGCTCAATACCCGGAATAATATTACCTGGCGCCATAGCTACTTGTTCAGTCGATTGGAAAAAGTTAGTCGGCATACGGTTCAGTGTCATAGTACCGACTTTTGTTTCCTCAACGTTTAGCCACATTTTGGTTGCATCTAACGGGTTGTATTCAAAATTATCAAGCTGTGATGGCTCAAGTGTTTTAATGTACAGATCCCATTTCGGGAAGTTACCTTTGCCTATCTCTTGATACAAATCACGTGTTAAGTGTTGAAAATCTTGGCTTTGCACTTTAGCGACTTCTTTGCCATCTAAGTTATCGATACCTTGCTGACTTACCCAATGAAACTTAACGTATTTAACATCGCCTGATTGATTAATCATTTTGTATGCATGTACGCCCCAACCATCCATCTTACGCAGGCTGGCTGGCGTACCGTAATCGCTGTAAACCCAGGTTAACATATGAGTTGAACCGGGCTCATATGAGAAAAAGTCAAAAAAGCGATTTGGATCTTGAATGTTATCTACCGGCGATGGCTTTAATGAGTGCACCATGTCTGGGAATTTTATCGCATCACGAATAAAGAATACCGGTAGGTTATTACCCACTAGATCCCAGTTACCTTCATCAGTGTAAAATTTCGTTGCAAAGCCACGTGGGTCGCGAAGAGTCTCTGGGCTGCCTTTAGAGTGAATAACTGATGAGAAACGCACAAATACCTCAGTTTCTTTACCTGCTTCGCTGAAAGGTGCGGCAATAGTTAAATCGTCCAACTCTTTTGAAGCAACAAACACACCGTGTGCGCCAGTACCACGGGCATGAACTACGCGTTCAGGAATACGTTCGCGAGCGAAGCGTTGTAATTTTTGAATTAACTGCACATCTTCAAGTAACACACTACCGCGCTCACCGGCAGTGATTGAATTTTGGTTATCACCAACTGCCGCGCCATTGTCTTTTGTAAGCACCGTTGCTGCACTTGCAGGTAGAGCCATTGCAAGCGCAAGGGCGCTTAACGTTAGGACTGATTTATTGTTTGTTTTGTTAAGTTGCGTATTCATAGTCGACCTCATGTATTTTAAGCACTTGCGTATGCAAGCTTTTTAACTGAGCTCAGTGTATGAAATGTTTTTTGTTCGGTAAAATTGATTGTTTAGATTAGTGTGATTTGTATTTTGAATGTATAAGCAGAGACATTGTATAAAAGGCCTTAACAGGCCTTTTATACAACAATCTCAGTCTAGAATTGCCACTCTATCAGGCAGTGCAGGAAAAGCGCCTTTAGCTAAACAGGCTTTTGAGCCACATTTGAGGCCAAAGTTAAGCGCCTCTTTCACATAATGACTGCTGTTTAACTTTTCAGTTAATTCAAGTTCTGTATGGGTATGGTTTAAGTGATATAACACGCCTGCAATAAAGGCATCACCTGCACAGGTGGTATCAACAGGCTTAATGAAGGGCGCTGCTTGTTCGATAACGAATGTTTGGTGGTAGACTTTAGCAGGGTTAGCACCGTCAGTTAAAAAGACCAAGGTAACACCTTCATCTAACAGTGACTGGGTATATTCTAATGGCGAAATAGACGCCTGCTTGGCTAAAAACGTTAATTCATCATGAGACAATTTAACAACATCACAAAAGCGATAACAAGCAAACACACGATCTGCTATATCGGCGGTGTCTGACCATAAACTATAACGCAAATTAACATCAAAACTTACTAATATATTGTGAGTGTTAGCGGCCTGTAATGCGCTTAATGTTGTCGTGTTAATACTATCGTGAGTCAATGTGTTAGAACAAAAATGAAATGTACTTAACGCTGACCAGTTTATTCTATCTATATGGGCTTTAGTGACTAACAAATCTGCAGTGTTATGACGATAAAAATTAAAACTGCGTTCACCCACCTCATCAAGGCTGACGATAACAAGGGCTGTTTGTGCCTCTTCGATGGTAAATAAATACTCGGTATTGACTTGGTAATGTTCGAGTGAGCGTCGCAATTGGCTCGCAAAATGATCATTGCCCATGCCACCACAAAAATAAGCGTCACCACCTAATTTTTGATACCCAACTGCCACATTTGCAGGTGCTCCGCCTGGGATAGGTGCATAAGCACTATTATCATTATCAACCGGCAGCATATCGATGAGTAGTTCGCCAAAGCTCAATAGTTTTTTCATGTGTTAAAACCTTAAAAAGCCCAGCAAATAGCTGGGCACTCAACAAGGGAGAGAGAGTATTCGTTTAGTTAAACAAGTACTTTAACGTTAATGACGTTGTACGACCATTGATGGCACGGGCACGGATAATGTTATTATCTGGCACGCTGCCTTCTTCTGCTTCAGTAATACCCACAGTATCGAATAGGTTGTTAACGTTAAAAGCAACGTTGAGGTTTTCAGATAAATCGTAGCTTACAAAGCCATTTACCTGAGTATAGCCATCAAACTTAAGATCATTATTATCTTGAGCATAGGCATCTGTGGTACCAATAAAGCTCAGGCCAGCAGAGCCTTTGTTAAAGTTGTAACGTGCCATCAATGAATAAATAAAGTCAGCTTGGCGGCGTGGGGTATTGCCAACAACTTCAGGTGTTAGCGCATCTTTAGCAATTTCAGCATCAGTCCAGGTAAAGTTACCGCGAAAATCCCATGAATCCAGGAAGTAAGTTGATTCAAGCTCAATCCCTTTTGCTTCATACTCACGGTCAAAGAATTTTTGTGACGTAGCCTCGAAGTTCTGCTCTTCTGTTTCAGCGTAAAATGCGGTCGCGAATACTGACAATGAATCAAAACGCTTTTTAACACCAAACTCGTATTGATTTACTTCATCTACCGCATCTTCATCGGCAACAGACCCATCCGCTTGGACTTTTCCAAATAGTAAGCGGTCAGCATTGGCGCGGCCACCTTGGCTAATACGTGCAAATGCAGCAAGGCTTGGGTCTATCTGATAATTAGCACCGACAGAGTAAGAGGTATAGCTCCAGTCGTAATCAACTATACTTGGATTGCTGATATCAATACCGGCAACATTTTGCTCTGGAATTGAAATCGCGCCATCGCGATTCATATCAACGGTTGATGTGACAGCGCCCGCATACGTACCGCGTGCTTCACCACTGTCATAACGTGCGCTGGCATCAATGCTCACATCACCAAGCTTGGTTGAAAATGCAACATAAGGTGCGCGGGTTTCGTAATCAGTATCGTAGTTACGTTGGCAACAATTACCCCAAAAAGGTGTACCGTAGGCATATAATCCGCTGTCAGAATAGCTATCGCCATTTTGTGCGAATACATCAAGTAGCGCCGCATTATCGCCTTTTAACTCCATTAAATATGAGTTCCATAGCCATGACATGCTAATGGTTTGGCTTGATGCGTAATAACCAAGAGTTACGCTGGTATCGTCGCTGAGTTCTTTGGTTAGCTTTAAGTCATTAACGATTGAGCCAAAGTCATTCATGGTGACATCAAAAGTATGAATACGCATCGCAAGGTCGTCGGTAAAGGCTTGCCCTTTTGAGCCTCCCGTTGCGTAGTTTAATGTTGCGCCACTGCCTGCAATACTTGCGGCAATATCACCTGCGTTACCAACTTCTGCGGGGATCAAAGAAGTAAAGTTACCGCTGACTGATGATTTTCTGAAGCGGTTTTCAATACGCCAATCGTTATCTAAATCAAACACGGCTTCAAAGCCAACAGCATCTACTTGTGGGTTCATACCGTTACGCATATCGCCGCGGCTAATTTGGTTATTACCATCTAAGCGAGTTGTTGATAAAAATTGCGCTGAATGAGGTGTGTCAGTTTGTGCATCAAACCCTTTAATGGAGCTTCCATCAGCGTACATTGGCATGGGCAAATAACCAACGCTTTGGTCGTCTAAGTGTTTGTAGTAAAGACGTACATAACCAGCATCGAACTCTTTAGTAATATTCGCTTTGATTTGACCGCCTTTGTTAGCTGTGTAGCCTGTTTCTCGAGGGCCTTCGCCTTGGCGAATAAAACCACCTACATGAAAGCGCACACTGTCGTTTAAGTAAGTACCATATTCAAAATCAGTTCTTAAAGAGTCATAATCAAGTCCAATTGTAGTCGCGACGGAGCCTGATTCTTCTTCGCCCGTTTTTGAAATAATGTTAATAATTCCACCTGGTGCATCACTGGCTGCAGTAGAGGCTGAACCACCACGGATAGATTCAACAGTTTGCACTGTGCTGTCTAAACGCATAAAAATATCGGCATTGCCGAACGCAACATCGCCAAATTGCATGATAGGAAGGCCATCTTCTTGTAGTTGAAGGAATTTTGCACCACCTGAGGCAACTGGTAAGCCACGTACCGCGATATTTGCATTGCCTTCACCGCCTGTAGATTCAGAGCGAACACCCGGAATTATTCTAAATGCTTCTGCTGTTGAGCGTGGCGTTGCTACTTGAATCTCATTTAATGAAACGCTACTCACCGATACACTCGATGCCATGATACTTGTGCGTCTTGGTACACCGGTTACGACAATGGTTTCAAGGCCTTTTTTAGCTTGTTCAGTTTGCTGTGCTTCTTCGGCGTAAATACCTTGGCTTACTGCTAATGCAAGCGAGCTGAGTAAATAGAGTGATGTGTTAAGTGTTGTCATAGTATGCCTCGTTGATTACCTATCAGTAGGTTTGTCATTTTTACTTAATCGATTAAGTAAAAATAACAAACTTTTTACATTAAGCAACTTTTTTTTGTATTAAAGTGTATGTTTTTTGCACGCGCATTGTTTTTAAAGAATTTTTTTTGCACAAAATTAACCATGCTACGCAGCCGTTTGTTGTAAAGCTGCGCTTGAAGGGTCTTTAAAATAGTTATAAACCATAGCTAAAAAGAGTAATACTGCAAAGCCTGTGGCAAGTATAAAACCGTATCTCACATGGCCAAACATATCACTGATCATACCCATAAACAGGGGCGCTAAAGCTGCAGAGAGGGCAGTAAAAAATAGTATTACGCCCGCAACTGCACCGTGTTGTTGCACTGCAAAGCATGAAATACCCTTAGAGTTAAGCGTCGGGTAGACCATTGACATGAATAACCCTGACAATGGCAGTAATACTACTGCTGTATTAACCCCACCAATAAGTGTACCGACATAACACAAGGCAATACCAAAGCTTAGCCAAACCATAACACTTTGCCAGCTAAAGCGATTCAGTAACCACACAGCAAGAAAGCGTCCGGCTGCGCGCAGTATAAAGAAAATAGTAAGCGCATAGGTCGCCAGTAATGTCCACGACCCGTTGTAGTCTGCCAGTAGTGTTGGCATCCAGACATATATCGCCACTTCGGTAGCAACATATAACGCGATCGCCAATGAGAACCCTAATGCATATGGGTTTTTAACCATTTTCATGGTGGTAGCAAAAGACGTTGTTTGTGAGGTGGTTTTTACGACAGGCGGATAGTCTGCTCGCCAAGCGAGAACCGCAAGTACTAAGCACATAATACCAGCGATGATGTAAAGGTAAGTCCAACTGACTTGCTGAGTTAATAAAAAGCTGACGATAGCCGGGCCAACAATTGCGCCAATACCAAAGAATCCTTCAACTTTATTCATGGTTTTAGTGTGTTCGTTGTTACTTTGCGAAATATCACCCAGTAGTGCTAGTGCACCTGTTTTAAATAAGCCGATTGCTAACCCTATTAGACATAACAGTAAAACAAAAATAATGAAGCTACTGCTTACTGCAAATAAAAAGCAGCTTACAGAGAAGATAAGCAGTCCTAACATAATTGTTTGTTTTCGACCAAAACTGTCTGCTAAAAAGCCAAGGAATAAGCCGCTTAGCGCTATTAAAGCCATAGGAGCATAATGAAATGCACTGGCTTGAGTCATGGTTAAATCAAATTCTTTAATAAGTTCAGGAATGATCATGCCAACGGCGTCTGAGGTCATAGCAAACATAAAAAACATCATATATGTTAACCAGCGTATGTGTTGCAATGAAGTATTGCTAACGAGAGTGTGTGTGTTGTTCATCTTTATATCCTCGCCAGGTGACTAAGCATTTTTATAATTAACTCAATAGATTAATTAATAAATAGTAGTTTAATCACGCCGCCTTATGTATCAAAGTTGTAAAAACTTCTTGTAAAAATTGGTTTCGTAGTTAAAGATATATCTTAATCGATTAAGAATCAACTTGGTATTTACACATGATGAAGAATAACGTTCAACTGATTACATATGCAGACCGTATCACTGGTGAAGGTATAAATGAGTTAACAAAGCTTATTAATGGCCCACTTAAAAATGTGTTTGGGGGCGTGCATTTACTCCCTTTTTATAACCCAATTGATGGCAGTGATGCTGGCTTTGATCCTATTGACCACAGCGCCGTTGATGAACGCATTGGTACTTGGCAAGACATAAACGCGCTTGGTAAAGAGTATGATTTAATGGCCGATCTCATCGTGAACCATGTTTCTGCGCAATCGTTTCAATTCAGTGATGTGTTAAAATTGGGAGAAGAGTCCACTTATTGGGATTTATTTTTAACAAAGGACGATGTTTTTCCAATGGGTATGAGCGATGCAGAGCAAGAGGCTATTTACCGCCCACGCCCAGGCAGCTGCTTTACGCCAATAACCTGTGGTAATGGTAAAACATATGATTTTTGGACCACCTTCACTGACAATCAAATTGATATTAATGTTAAATCTGATGCGGGTGTTGAATATTTGAACAACGTGCTGACTAAGTTTGCAGAAAATAACGTCAACATTATTCGTCTTGATGCGGCTGGTTACGCCATAAAAGAAGCAGGAACTAACTGCTTTATGCTTGATAAAACCTTCGACTACCTAGATAAGCTTTCTGCCCAAGCCAATGATTTAGGTATGGAAACCATTGCAGAGATACACAGTCACTATCAAACGCAGGTTGAAGTCGCGAAGCGGGTCAACATGGTTTATGACTTTGCGTTACCGCCACTAATTTTACACAGCTTATTTACCAACGATAGTGATGCTTTGGTTAAGTGGTTAAATATTTCACCTAGAAATTGTTTAACCGTTCTGGATACTCACGATGGTATTGGCATTATTGATGCGGGCCCTATGGGTGATAAAGCAGGGCTTTTGGATGCAAATCAAATAGATAACTTGGTTGAGACAATTCATACAAACAGTGACAATCAAAGCCGTCAGGCTACAGGAGCAGCAGCGAGCAATGTAGACTTGTACCAAGTTAATTGCACGTATTATAACGCCCTAGGCGCCAGTGATTTCGATTACCTCGTTGCTAGAGCTATTCAATTTTTTGCACCAGGTGTGCCACAAGTTTACTATGGTGGTTTGTTTGCCTCTGAAAACGATATGGCATTACTGGCAAGCTCTAATGTTGGTCGCGATATTAACCGCCCATATTTAAATGCAGAGGTAATAACTCAATCACTTGAAAAACCTGTTGTGAAGGGGCTTTTAAAATTAATTACAATACGTAATACACACCCTGCATTTGCGGGTGAATTTAGTGTTCATGGCGCAGTGGGAACATGTAATTTAAAATGGCAACTCGATGATGAGGCTATCGAATTAAGTGTTAACTTTACTCAAAGGCATGTCGAGATAATTGAATACACACTAAATGATAAAACAGTAACGCAGCTGAGTGACTTTCTTAAAAACGGCTGATTTCTCTGGTTAAAACGTGTTGACCTAGTGGCGGTTTATAAATAGTTGACCGCCTAGGTTACGTGAGTTATCGGCAATTTAAAGCAAATAATCACGCCACTTGGGCGCTGAATTGCCGAAACACCAAACAGACTGCTGAAAATTCAACCTGAAAAGATCAACAAGCTCGAATGTATTAATTTTGCGCTTATTAGCCACTTTCACCTAATTGGAGTTGGTAGTTAATAAGCGCTTTTTTCTTCTCTTTAGTGATGAATAGCTGAGCTGCCAACGCGCCTTTTTCCTCACTATTTTGATGAATTGTGGTGAGCGTTGGAACAAAACGTTTAGCTTCATCAATGCCATCAAAGCCAACAATGCGAATATCTTGCGGAATTTTTAGGCCGATAGTTAATGCTTCTCGCATTGCAGCAAGTGCGATTAAATCACTCATGCACAGTAATACTTCGGGCCGCGGTGAAATTGATAGAGCTTCTTTTGCAGCGATTGATGCAAAACGCTCACTACTTTCTGGTATATTCCAAATTCGATCTTGGGCAATTGAAATCGTAAGCTCATTGAGAGCTTTTTGGTAACCTCGCAAGCGTTGATGCGCAATAGATTGTCCCGCTTCACATTCGTGATGTTCATACACGCGGCAAAGTACGTTTTCATCTAATAGGCGAAGGCCTAAAATAGCCACATTATCAGTTTTACTTTGCAGTGCGTGGATGGCTACTTCGTAGCTTGCTTGTTCGTTGTCAATATTAACCGAGGCGTCACGGTCTATATCAAAGTCTACAGTAACAACGTGTTTAGGCACCGTTTTGAGTTGTTCTACCAAAAGCGGATTTCGTGGTCGACCATAGCAAATAAAGCCATCAACAAAATCAACAACACTGTTTAAGTTATCGTTGTTACCAGAGAATAATAATAAGTTACTGCCGTTTTTTTCAAGTACAGAGGCAACACCTCGCATAAAGCTGCTTGCTACCGGATCAGACACCATATATTCAACACTATCTGGCAACACCATTGCGACGATATTAAATTTACCGCGGCGCAGTGATTGAGCCGCTTTATTAGGACCGAAATACCCCAGTTCCTTACATGCCGCTAGGATTGACTCCCTACGACTTTTTGATAGCTGATCTGGACGATTAAACGCATTCGACACAGTGGCGTTTGAAACACCGAGTTCTTTAGCAATACTTTTAAGTGTCCAGTGGTTTTTCGTGCTCATATACTTAACTCAAGAAATAACTGTTATTTGAGCCTGTAAATTACCATATTTATTGCTTAATCAAAGCGCTAATTCTATAAAAGTAGAGTTACTTCTGACGCTAATCTAAAAAGCTACTTAGGCCACGTTTTATTTGTGGCACCGCATAGATACTCACAGTTGAATAACGCCATGGTCAAAGCATACTTTTTGTACTCAGGTATTCGGTTTCATTAAATAATGTCTAAAATGTGCATTTTAACTAATACAAAAAGAGTATTAAAAATAATTTTATTAAAACTAATATATTTATATTCGTTAATGTTATATAAAATATATTGTATACAATGATAATTAAATGTTACAAAGTGTTCCTCAATAACCCGTTCTAAATTGAGAACACACAATTATTAAAGGTACAGTATGAAAATTAAGACTCTGATTCTGGCGTTACCTCTGTTGGGCATGAGCTCAATGACATTGGCTGAGCAGATGGGGGAGCGAACATTTAAACCCCAGTCAGCTGTAATTGAGCGAGTACATCATCACGGCGTTGAGCAAAACCATAATGAAAAAGCGCCCATTGCAAAAGTACACACTCAGCCTCAGCTAGTCAGCTCACGCATGATGACGATGCAAGCTGCTGTGGTTAGTTGTGACTTGGATGCACTAGCAAGTGCCAATACAGCTACTATTATTAGTGAAGTTAAAAACCAAGGTACACAATGTATTAATGAGTTATTTAGTGCTTCTAACTCGATACAAAGCCAAGTGTTTACTTCAAACAAAATGGTCGCTGTTGCGAACCATGCAAAGTCGTTGTCACAGACTTATGCGGGTGGCGGTGATGTTGATATTGAAGCACTGTTTTTATATTTGCGGACAGGCTTTTACAGCGAATTTTATAATGATAGCGTGAGTTTTGAATCGTGGGTAATGACTGCGGTGGTAGAGGCAATAGACGCATTTGTTGCAAACATTCATTTTTATGATGACAACGACGGTCATGCTAAGACTCTTAGCGAAGTGATCATTACTATGGATAGCTCAGAGCAGCAACATCGCTACTTAGGTGTTGTAAAGCAGTGGCTTACACGCTTTAATGAAAGTTACGCTGCTAAGTGGAATATGCGCAGTGCCGTAAACGGTATTTTTACTTTACTCTATCGCGGCCAATGGAATGATGCATTTGTAACAGCTGTCGGCACAGACACGGACTTAGTCGCTAAATTAAGTGCATTTACTCAAAAACAATGGATGATAGGTTCTGACGCGCAATATCTAATTGTTAATGCTGCAAGTGAGCTGGCTCGCTTAAAACAATATTCAAACACCCCAATTCAGAACGCTGTTGATTCTGGTTTAAACGCAATTTTTAGTACTTATAATAGTTATGGCTTTGGTGATGCTGTATGGCTTGCTGCTGCTGATTCAGTGAGTTATTACGCTGATTGTAACGATTATGGCATTTGTGGTTTTGTTGATGACTTGGTCACTCAAGTATTATCACAAAGCTATAGTTGTAGTAGCACAATAAAAGTTCGATCACAAAATATGACCGCCGTGCAACAGAGTGCTGCATGTGATGCGATGGGCGCTGAAGAAGGGTTGTTTCACACAAAACTGGCAACAAATAATACCCCTGTGGCCGATGATAATAACAGCTTTTTACAAGTTAATATTTTTGACAGTAGTGATGATTATGGTAAGTACGCAGGTGTTATTTTTGGTATTAACACCAATAATGGCGGCATGTATTTAGAAGGCGACCCATCTGTTGTAGGCAATCAGGCCAACTTTATTGCTTATGAAGCCAGTTACGCTAATGCGGAACACTATGTATGGAACTTAGAGCACGAATATGTGCATTACCTAGACGGTCGTTTTGACTTATACGGCAACTTTAACTCGCCGACAGAAGATATTGTTTGGTGGTCTGAAGGTGTTGCAGAGTATGTGGCTAATTTAGATAATAATGATGCTGCAAAAGCAACCATTAGCGATGGCTCACGGTTTACCTTGACACAAATTTTTGCCACTACGTATGATGGTTTTGATCAAGACCGAATTTATCGCTGGGGCTACTTAGCTGTGCGCTTTATGTTTGAGCGCCATAATGATGAAATTAACGCTATGCTGGCACATACTCGAGTTGGTGATTGGAGCGCATATAAAGCTAAAACAGTGCAATGGGCGAACAGTTACGAAAATGAATTTGTGCAATGGTGTGATGATTTAGTTGCGGGTACAACGACAAATCCACCGCCAGTTGCGCAAATTAACGGGCCTTACTTAGGCACTCAAAATAGTGAAGTAAGTTTTACTAGTAATGGCAGCAGTGATAGTAATGGCACAATCACAGATTACCTGTGGGACTTCGGTGATGGCAGCAGCTCTAACCAAGCAAATCCATCACATGTATATGTTAGTGCTGGGCAGTACAGCGTAAGCTTAACAGTGACCGATAATCAAGGTGCAAGTCAAACAACAACAACAACAGCCACTATCGAGCAAGATAGTAGTGTTGGGGATGGTGTTTTACAGAATAATCAAACAATTCGTGTTAGTGGTGCACAAGATGAGCTGCAATATTACACCTTTGCAGTGCCGCAAGGCGCCAGTGATTTAGCCTTCACGCTAACAGGGGGATCGGGTGATGCGGATTTATATGTAAGTTACGAAGCAACGCCGACAGAATCTCAGTTTGATTGTCGCCCTTATATTGGTGGAAACGAAGAGCAGTGTGTAATTAATCCAGCGCAAGTGGGTACTTATCAAGTCATGCTGCGAGGTTACAACGCATTTGACAATGTAGAACTCACAGCATCATTTACGCAAGCAACCTCAAATGTACCCGATGTGTGTGCAACGCAAGGTAGCCGCAGTAATGGCCGATTAAATGATGGCGAGGTGATTTGTTTGGGAAACAGCGATCCGATGTGGTTTAGCATTGCCGATGTCCAAAGCCAAAGTGGTGTTGCAATTACAACAGCAAATGGATCTGGCGATATCAGCTTGAGCTATGCAGCAAGTGGCTGGCCAAATGGTAGTAATGAAGTTGATATCTCAAGCAATAGCGGTAATGGTGAATGTATATATATCACCAATCAAAGCGAATACTGGGGGTACTTAAAAGTATCAGGCAGTAGCAATGGCGCAAGCTTGGTCGTTGATTTTAACAGCCAAGGCTGTCGTTAATAACACTTAATTATAAAAGTAAAACTCCTACGCAAAGCCCATGAAAATGGGCTTTTCTATTTTAATAGCTCAGCGTTTATATACCGCTAATGGGTGAGAGGTGCTTAGCGATACATGTACATTATCGCCCGGTCTCACAATAAGCTCATGGCTAACGCGACTGGTGACAATGGTTTTACACGCCAGTTCGATGGCGCATAGTCGGCTGGTGCCTTCAAAACGAACCCACACTACAGTGCCATTACTGCCTACGTCACTTTGTACTAAAACCACATCATCTGGTCGTAATAAAACGTCTACATCACCTTCTTCTGTATCAATGGCATGTGCTGGTACATTGCCTATCGCAGTGGTTGCTTGGTTATTGGCAAACTGCCCTGATATAAAGCTGGCTTCACCTAAAAAGCGCGCGACAAACCGTGTTTTAGGCAGACTAAAGCAGCGTTCAGGCGTATCAATTTGCTGCACGTTACCCGCTTGTAAAATACCGACACGATCACCAATAGATAGTGCTTCTTCTTGATCGTGAGTCACCCAAATGGCCGGTACGCCCGCTTCTTTTAAGGCATTACGAATATCCCAGCGCAACATATCTTTAAGGGCAGCATCAAGGTTTGATAAAGGTTCATCTAATAGTACAAAGTCAGGCTGGTGGGCAAGTGTTCGTGCAAGTGCCACACGTTGTTTTTGACCACCAGAAAGCGTTGCCGGTTTTTTATCAACAAATGCCTCAAGGCCAAGCAATTTGATCCAGTGATCGGCAATGGCAGTGTCTTTTAACCGAAAGCAAATGTTTTGCTTAACCGTTAAATGAGGAAACAAAGCAAAGTCTTGAAACACCATACCGACACTGCGCTTTTCTGGTGGAACAGTGTGTTTAGGCGTTGCATGCCACTTACCCATTTTAATGTTGCCTTCACTAATTGGAATAAGCCCAGCGAGCGCTTGTAATATTGTACTTTTACCACACCCTGTCGGGCCAACAAGCATGAGGATTTCACTTTTTTCGAGCGACAAGTTAAGGTCGCTCACAACACGGTTACTGCCGTAATCTATAGACAACTGACTTACAGATAACATTATTATTTATATCCTCAATGATCGAGTTGCTGACGTTTTTCGCCAGACATCATGATAGCTAAACCACAGGCAGAAATCACCACAAGCAATAAGCCAGGAATAGCGGCGCGGCCAAAATAGCCCGCTTCATAGACTCGCCACAAATAAGTTGAGAGGGTTTCAAACCCTGTAGGACCAAGTAAAAGCGTGGCCTCTAATTCGCGCATTGATTCTAAAAACACCAGTGCCGCACCCGCCACAATTCCACGCATTGTTAGAGGTAATGTTATACGCGTAAAGGCTTCACGAGGGCTCGCGCCAAGCACTCTAGCTGAGTTTACTAAACTAGGGTCGAGGTGTTCAGTACTGGTTCTTACCGAACCCACCGCCAGAGGTAAAAAACGCAGCATGTAGGCAATAATTAATAGCCCCAACGTTTGGTATAAAAATGGCAATTGCAAGCCCCCATAGACCAGCGCGGTGCCCATCACGATACCTGGAATACCAAAACCAAAATAAGTTACGCGTTCCATCACTCGGCCTGCTTTTCCAGTTAATGCGGCATGAGCAACTGGAATGGCGACGATAACCGCAACCACAGCAGCAATCGCAGAGGCGTACGCTGAGTGCCATGCAATACTAAAATCAAAACTGCTTAAGCCATCTCGCGCAAGCCAAAGGGCAAAAATTGCCAAAGGCAGGCCTATTGCGAGTAAAAGTACGGGTGCAAAAGTGGCAAACATCGCGGCTAATTGCCATTTTTTAGGAAATAAAATTAAGGGGCGACCATGGCGCTCACTGGCTGTTTTTATTTGCGATTCGATCAGTAGTAAAAAGCCGACAATGACCATTAACTGTAAAGACAACATGGCAGCACGGCTTAGATCAAAGGCATTATATTCTACATAAATGACGCGCGTAAATGTATCAAGTCGCATCATCGCGGGGGTACCAAAATCAGAGAGTGTATATAAGGCAACAAGCAATGAACCGGCGGCAATACCGTTTACTACCCGCGGTAAAATGACCTTAAACACACTTTGCGTCATCGACATGCCTAACGTACGAGCCGCATTAACCATGCTCGCATCAAGGCTAAGTAAGGCTGAACGCGTCGTCATCATCACAAAAGGAAATGTGTATAACGTCATGACAATCGCAGCGCCGCTCAAACCATCCATTGCAGGCAATTCAATACCAAGGAGGTTATGTATTTCACCCCCTGTGCCAAATGCGGCATACAAGGTAAATGCGCCAATGTAACTTGGAATGGCTAACGGGGCAGCAAAAAAAACAAGCCAAAACTTTTTAAAAGGCAGCACAACATAGGCGCTTATAAAGGCCAGCGGTACGCCAATTAAAATTGAGCCAAGTACTGTTAATAGCATTAAAGATAAGGTATTACCAAGTATGGTTAAATGATGGCTATCAAAAAAAGAACTGGCATCAGAGGCCAGCGTAATTAAAATAAAAACAGGTGTCAGTGTGATAAGCGCTGCAAGCAGCGCCATCGGGTAGGAGGCTGGTAATCGCATTAAAGTACGCCGCTATTTCGCATCAAATCTATGGTTGGTCGTAAATCAGCTAGCTGAGTTAAATCAATTTTTGGTGGTGAAATAGCTGCTAAAGAAGGCAGTCCTTCTGGTTGCGCTACGCCGTTAACCAAAGGTATTTCATAGGCTTCTTGTGCTAAATAACTTTGCACTTGGGTGCTTAATAAGTAACGCATAAAGTTGGTTGCCAGTGGATCTGGGTTTAAAGCCAAAATACCTGAAGCATTGACTAAACAGCCTGCATCTTGCTCGGTGAAGGCTAAATCAAGTTTTGCATCAGGCTTCCCAGATTTTAATCGTAATGTGTAATAATGATTGGCAAAACCAATATCCACTTCACCACGCTCAACAGCCATTACTACACCTAACTCACCCGCATAGGTTTTGGCACGCTGTTTGGTTTTTTTAAGCCACTTAACGGTTTTATCATCACCTTCAAGTAAACGCATTGCAGTAACGAATGATTGGAATGAAGAATAAGCGGGTGCCCAGCCTATGCTTAAATCGCTGTCTGCAATATCCATAATACTTGTAGGAATTTGTTCTTTCGTAAGCCTTGCTGTATTAAAAGGCAGGGTACGCACTCTTCCCGTTACGGGTGCCCAATCTTTGTAGCGAAACTGCGGTTGTAATTGTGCCGCTAAATCGCTTGGCATAGGTTGTGCAAGTCCTGCATCAGAGACTAAACCAATAGCACCAGAGTCAACAGCCCAAAATAAATCGGAGCGTCTAATGCCCGCTTTTGCTTCGGCAACAATAGTATTCGCTAACGCGGCAGTTGGGCCGCGACGTATTGCGAGTTTGAGATCGGGGTTTCTCTTTTCGATTGCTTTGAGCACATCTTCATATAACCCGCCTTCACCACGGCCTAAATAAAGCGTAAGTGCTCCTTTAAGCTTGGGTAAATCCTCGACTGAAACCGGGTTTGCTACAGTGGCGGCAAATGCTTGAGAGAGTGACAACGGGAGTGCTCCCATTGCCCCCATCGCAGCAAGGCCTTGTATAAAGGTTCTACGCTCCACTAAAAAACATCCTTACGTGTTTTTTCAGCTTTCTCTATCAGTGCTTTTGCACGATCAAGTTTGGTCTGCATATCTGTGATTACATCACGTACTTGGTCCACTGTTTTATTGTCTGAAATGGCTTTTGGTAGTGTGACGTTAAAGTCTTTTTCAAGCACTTCTACTAGGTTTGCATCTTGTTCAATTAATGTGCCTTCAATCCCTTCAAAAAGGTGTAAGTAGGTATCGTGAACAATGCTAGTTGCTTCATCGCTTAAACGCTCTGCATATTTTGCGACAACACGGTCAAGTTTATGTTTGATTTCGTCAACTGTGGCGCTTTGTGTCATGTTTTCTGTTGCGGTAGTTTTAACGGCATCTAGTACGCCTTTTTGTTGAAACTTTGCCGCTAATTTAACGGCACCAAGGCCTTGCCAAAGAGCAGCATTTAATGCAGTTTGTTGCGCGCGTACTTCGCTTGCAGGCTTGTTGTTATCAATCGCCATTTTGATGCCATACAGGCTCTGCCAAATTGATGCGTAAACAGGTACGTAATTGGTTTCAATTGCACTATGAAATTTAACTGATTCCCAGTATTCAATTAAATCATCGCTGTTTACTGCTTTTGCACCTTTAGTCTCATAGTTGCTTACTAATGTATCTACTTTAGCAACCATCCACTCAACTTCTTCTGAGTAATCTTTAATATTGGCTTGCAGGTGATTTACATGTTCACCGATTGGACCATTGGCGTAAGCAGGTTGTGTAACAAAGGTTGACACTAAAAGAAGACTAACACCTAAGGTTGTTGCTGATTTAAATAATGCATTCATGAAAGAGATCCAAAATGTAACTGTAAATGATAGCCATTATCATATCCGTAAAAATAACCAAAATCAATAAATCAAAAAAGGCATTTAGCGGTAATTTTGTTATTACTTTTGGGCATTTAAGCAGTGATACGCATTCAGATGAGCTGGGGATTATCTATCTGAGTAAAAAAGAATCTAAACAGACGTATTTTAAAAAGTGAACGCCCTTTACTATTTTCATAGTAAAGGGCGTTTTAATGGGGATTATTTAGCTAAATTGACCGTTTCTATTAAACGAATTGCTTCACCATCGACATCTAAAAGCGCCGTTATAGTGATAAGTTGTGGTTGATTCGTTGGGGTAACTTCAAACTCATAGTTTTTTTGCTCATAAGGTGCAATGACCACCTCGTGTTGTTGTGTGTTGTTTGCACTGAGTTGATTAAACGCATTGGTATGCAACGTAATTTTACCAGCCGTTTTTCCTGAATAAGGCCCTGTTAGTCCCGTTGTAAATTGCCAATTTCCGTTCTCGTTCATTTGATAAGATACACTCAATTCAACCCCGTTAAACGGTTTCACCGTATTCTGCAATGTTGCTTTTGCCACAAGCGATTGCCAGTACAGCGTTTGGTTGACGGTTACTGTGTGTGCGTCTTCATCATGCGGCAGCGCAATGGTGTGAACGCCGGGAGCCAGAGTTTGCTCTAACATAGCAATGTCAGTTACACGACCAGAGCGTGATTTAAGCTCAACTTTTGCAGAGAGTTGCACATCAAATTCGCTGGGGTTTTCCACGTTTAAAAAGGGTTTTGCATGGTGGTATTCAATCGTACTACGTACACCTGATAGCGTATTAAATCCATCGTGATTGAGTGTGTTTTGATAATCTTTGGCAACCTTGATAAGGGAATTTTGCACTTCAGTATGTAAATCAGCCTTGGGTATTTTAGCCATCAATTGACTTAATTCTTCATCACACCGAGTTAGTTGTGTACTGTGTTGTTGGCAGGTTTTAAAAACACGTTCGAGTAAGTCATAGCCTTTGAATAACCATGGGTTTGTCAGTGACGCATTAGCAGTTAGTTGTGTGTTGCCCGCTTGATGAGTGTATAAATAGGGCGTTACTGTGTGGTTGTTGTTTTTACTTAACAGGCTTATTTTTTGTGCATCAAGCTTTTCTAACTGTGTGCTATTAAGTGGCAGGGTAAAATGCTGTTCAATTACATTATTGTTCAGCTCTGCGTTTAATGTCATGGCTATATGGGTATCAGTTAAAGAAAGGTTGAGCCCTAAAGTATGATTTTGTGCAAGTGCGGCTTTTATTGCAGGTGAAAGTGCAATACTTTGTGGTTTAAGACCTTTAACGTGGTTAGCACTGATCATTAAGCGCTGACCATCTTTAACTATAAATTTAAGTAACTGGTCGTTATTTGCTTCTTCTTTACCAATAAACGAAGTACGAAATTGTTGGTTTTGCTCACTGCGCTGACCTTGTAAAGCAAAGCCTATTTCGCCTCTGTTTAATTGAGCGGGCTCAAAGTTAAGCAGGACCGAAACATGGTGCTTATCATTTACTTTGATTAATTTGTTTTTAATAGGCGCAGGAAAGTCCATAACAGGGTGCGTGGCTTGCATTGCAGGGTTGATGTCTAGTC
>Ga0115572_10001524_pt1 | contig 18839 bp, 8 predicted proteins | sample COGITO_mtgs_1206_FD_88681 | JGI IMG/M metagenome (GOLD analysis project Ga0115572, IMG submission 88681) | Pelagic marine microbial communities from North Sea - COGITO_mtgs_120607 | ecosystem: Environmental > Aquatic > Marine > Epipelagic | place: Germany:Helgoland, sampling site Kabeltonne... | reverse complement strand
TTGCATCCTGACAGCCATCGGAATCGTGATCGGTGAGGTTCGTACTTGTCCAGTTCAAGTCGCCTTTTTGACAGTCATCGGAGCCATCAAATATTGAATCATTATCATCATCCAAATCTTCTGTGGAATCATGACATCCATCGAAATCAAAGTCGTTTAATGTCGTAGAAGACCAATTCAGGCGCCCAGATGGACAGGTATCATTGGAATCAGTGAAGCTATCATTGTCGTCATTTTGGTCTTCTGTGGCGTCTCGACAACCATCTGAATCTCGATCGGTTGTGATCGATGAAATCCAATTCAAATTACCCTTTGGGCAGGTATCACTTGTGTCTGTAATTGAATCATTATCATCATCGGTATCTTCGAAACTTCCATCACGGCAACCATCAGAATCATAATCGGTGGTGGATGATGAGGTCCAATTTAAATCACCCTTTGAACAAGAATCATTTGTGTCTATGATAGAGTCATTATCATCATCTAGATCCTCATTACTCGCATCCTTGCAACCATCAAAATCATAATCAGTGATGTTGTTGGAGGTCCAATTAAGTTCACCTTTGCTACAATCATCGAGAGCGTCCAGCACACCATCATCATCATCATCAAAGTCCTCACTGGAATCATGGCAGCCGTCGGAGTCATAATCTGTAATAATTGAAGAGGTCCAGTTTAACAGACCCTTGGCGCAATCATCACTTAGATCAAGGATTCCATCGTCGTCATCATCAAGATCCTCAGACGAATCCTTGCAGCCGTCGGAATCATAATCTGCTGTGCTGTTTGAAGTCCAATCCAGTTGCCCAGTTGAGCATGAATCATCTAAGTCAAGCACAGAATCGTTGTCATCGTCCAAATCTTCTTGACTTGCATCCTGACACCCGTCGGAATCGTAATCTGTCAATCCCGTACTACTCCAATTTAGTACTCCTTTGGGACAGGTATCTGAATCATCTAAAACTGAATCATTGTCATCGTCCAAGTCCTCATTGGAATCTTGACAGCCATCTGTATCGTAATCTGTTGAAGTATTGGAAAGCCAATTCAGATCACCGGTTGAACAACTATCTTGCTGATCGAGCACGCTGTCATTGTCATCATCGGTATCTTCACCCGAATCTTGGCAACCATCGGTATCATAGTCAGTAGCACTGTTTGATGACCAATTCAGTTGACCGCGGGAACATAAATCTGTACTGTCTGAAAGACCATCGTTGTCATCATCTGTATCCTCTGAACCAGAGTCTCTACAACCATCAGTATCATGATCGGTTAGGTTTGTGCTTGTCCAATTCAAATCTCCCCGGTAACAATCATCTACTGAATCAGAAATTGAATCATCATCATCGTCAATGTCTTCAGTAGAATCAAAACAACCATCAGTATCATAATCGTTCCATTGGAAGGAGGACCAATTTGTTGCTCCTAGCGGGCAATTGTCATCCACATCGAGAATACTATCGTTATCGTCGTTGAGGTCCTCTGAAGCATCATAACAGCCATCATCATCCAAATCGCTGGTTGAATTTCGAGTCCATGACACAACTCCTTTGGAACAAGTATCAAACCCATCAGGAGCACCATCATTATCATCATCAGTATCCTCAGCATGAAATGAAAAGAGGAGGAACCATTCATTGGTCGTTGAAAGATTGCCCATCGACCATGTTGGATTGCCAATGCCAGGAGTGATATCTGCCTCGTTGTGAACCAAGTGAACCCGTCGACCATCAAATGTAGATATTGATTTCTTTACTGAATAACCGATGTTTTCCGAGTCATAATACCCATTATTGGTAAATGGGGAGACGGTGCCGGTATGGGTCGAATTCACTGTACTCATCCAAGTCCCATTCAAATCTAGGTGGGAGAAAAAGAGATCTCGATCCTGAAACGTAGTCGCGTGATTAGAATTTAGCGTAACGTTTCCAAAACGCGCACTATCTTTGTATGTTCCCGAGAGGTAAAGACCTCGCTGACTTTCGATGATAGAGCCTCCTTTAGTGTAATCGCCCCCAAAGCCATAACTGGAAGTGTTGAATTTTTCGACCCAATCCCAAACGCCTGAAGTAGCATTCACACCCCCAATAAAACCTGAATGCATATTATTTGCAGTTAGATTGTATTGTCCAAATGAAGTCGCAAGCGGGGTGAATGTAGAACCAGTGTTCGAATACCCTCCATGATAATGAGTAGAGTGAAATTGGCCAGTCAAGAACAATTGATTTTCAAAGAGAATCATGCTATGGGTCGAAGCACTCATGGGCTGAGACACGCCCTGATACGTAGAATAGGAACCTGAGCTCCATGTCCAATCACAGAATGGACTGGAGCCGTATGAGGTGTCTGTCAAAAATCCTGTCCCATTGATTCGAGAGACGAATGCCTCCCCTGCATAGTATGATTTGTGTGAACCTGAAGGCAAAATTGCTGATGTGGAAGAAGATGATGACGTGTAAGACCCCGATAAGTAAAATGAACTGTCTGAGGGATCGTAGATCAAGTCAGTGATTCTGATAAACGCATTCGTGCCACCAGAAATTGTGTGGAGATTCCGATGAAACCAATCAAACGATGTTGTATTGTAATGCTCCATCAATAAGAATTTGTTTGTAGTGGATTGGCTCGATATACTGACGTATCCACCGTTGGACGGTACTGTGTATCGATAGGTTGCTGTTATGACTGCTGTTGTTGAGTCGTTTCCCGTGTGGATGAGTTGTTGAATGTCATCATCACCATGTCCACCTGAAACATTGAACGAATGTATTGATCCCAAAGCAGACAATCTTACGCGGAATATATCTTGATTACATGAAGTAGGGTCCCATGAATTTCCGAGTTTACATCCTTCAGGTCTTGTTTGATTTCCGAAAGTCACCGTTCCCTTATATGTGCCTCCCAGCGAGATGGAATCATCATCGTGGATGGATATTGTTTTAATTGAAGATGAAACGTTGCTTGATATTTTATGAACCCAGGAGTATGTTAAATTTGGATTCAAAAGCGTGACGAATCCATCCGTGTTTGATGATGATGTGCTGGTCAGCGTGTGATTTCCAACACTCAAAACCCCCGTAAACGAGCCAACGATAACAATAGCTCCAGTGCTCATTCTCGCAATATCATTCACGGAAAGCGTAGAGGTTGAACTGATAGAATGAATTGAATGAAAATCCATATTGTCATCTAAACATCCATCTCCATCATGGTCATTGATGGTTGTAGAGGTCCAACCTAACACACCTTGGTTACACATATCGAATGCATCGCCAATGCCGTCTTTATCGGAATCTATGCACCCATTGTCCAGGACCTCATTCCCTGAAGCACTATCTGGGCAAAAATCGTCAACATCTAAGATCCCATCATTGTCATCGTCAAGATCTTCATTCGAATCCTGGCAACCATCGTTGTCGAAATCTGTGAGGTTTGTTGAAAACCAAGAAACAGAACCTTTTGGACATGAATCCACGGAATCCTTAATCCTGTCATTATCATCATCATCATCTTCTTCGTCAAGATAATGGGCAAGAAACAATTCATCATGGGTGAAGTTAGATGCCCCCAGGGTAAAAGAGAGGTTTCCTAATATTAGAGAAAAGGAATTAAACGTCCCGACGACGAATGTGCTCCCGGGGAAATCACTGTCAATGTGGTAGATTTCGGCGTCCCCACTATTGGTGCCTATTGCTTGAATGTCAGTAAAAGATCCCTCATAAGTAATCGTTCCATACAGGCTTTGTTTCACTTGGACTGAAGAAGGGGTCGAGTAAGAGGTCCCTCCAATAGAAACATTCGATGATGAGTCCCAAATAGTTGTGAATCGTAATGAATCTTCATGATTCGTCAAACTGGATATTTCGTCATCCGATGAGCTATTGAATTTTGAAGCCCATCCCCATGTGTTATTCGTCGTAAATTGAGCGACAAAGGCATCCTTTCCGCCAGTGTTTGTTAGGTTTGTAGGGCCTAACGTGAGAGTCGTTGAGTCAAAATGGCCTCCGACGAAGGCGTTATCGTCTTTTGTCAGAATGGCACTTGTCAGGTGATCATCCCCCGAGCCGCCAGCTGAAATAGATTCGATAATATCGCCGTTCTTGTCCATCCGCAAGACGAACAAATCTGTTCCACCATTCGAATCGAATTTGCAGCCGCTTGAAGCACAGGAGTCACTGAAGCCAGAAGCGTCAAATTTGTTGTTGCCAGTAAAGTCGCCAGCAATCAATAATTGAGTCGCATTTACCGCAATTGAAGTACCTTTAGCTTCCGAATACCCGTTAGGAGATCCAGTATCTCGCTCGGAATGGCGAAGCCACTCAAGAGAGCCGTTTTGATTGTGTTTCGATACGAAAACACATTTTCCGCCGCCCAATCCAGACGAGCAGTTTATTGTAGTGTTGTTGAAAAATGGCCCATTTGCATTTGCACTTGTTTCGCCAGTAATGTAAATAGAGTCTGAAGAATCAAGTTCAAGTCCATGTAAGGCAGTATATCCTCCGTTATTTCCAGTTCTTGTAGAATAACTCGACCAAAGTATCGATCCTGAGGAATTATACTTTAGCAGAACTGAGCCCAGCGAGTGCGTACCGGAAATGCTGGAGTTGCAGGAATCAAAACTCAGAGCACTATTTCCCCCACCACCATGAGTTGCAGACACGATTAAGTTGCCTGAAGTATCAAATTTTATTGCCCCTGATACGTCATTATTGACGTTTGAGCCGAATTTCTTTGCCCACTGCCATGTTCCATTCCGATCTTTTATTGCAACAAAGACATCATCGGTGTTTGAACAAGAATTCAGCGTAGTTGCCCCAAATTGGACGGTCCCTCTAAAGGTCCCAGTGATGGCGGTATTCCCAAAAATATCTGTGTCTGATGTTGGAGAGAAATCGTCGACACCTGTATCGACAGTAAATCCCGACATCCATTGTGCGGACATATCCCTGCAACCATCTTCATCATGATCAGTGGCTGCAGTAGATTGCCAATGACGAAATCCTTCGGGACAAAAATCTTCAACATCGAAGACCCCATCTTGATCGGTATCACTCTGTGTAGTTGTGAGGAATGTTTCAATTTGCCCAGAATTATTGAAATGCCACATCACCCAAGATTCTCCTTTATTGTCAATCGTAATTTTCCCCCCTCCTATGTTGGGATTAGAAAACCAATCTGAGGTCCATGTGAATCCATCAAACTTTGCAATCGTAAAACCATCAGATGTTCTTGAAACCGAATACATATTGTCATCTTGGCCAAGAATCATATCAACAATTGTACCATTGGTGAATGTAAAGCTGGGGGAGCTCCCTGCTGTGGGGGTTAACGTTAATCCTGTGTTGGTCCAAGCCTGATTATTACGATCAAATGATGTGAATTTCCCGGAACCAGATACGATGCTTACATCGCCATTTTTTGCTTTTGCTGCATCTGAGATTGCAGCGAGATAAGAGTTTGATGATACACTTGATTGTTGAACTGATTGATCGATCATATACCCTATTTTGTTGAAATAAACAAGACTGCTGCTAGTCCAACACCATCCTGCTCCACCATTTGTGAATACATCTTCTCGATGTGCAATGGTCACAAGTTTATCCCCTGCGAGCATAGGGTTTTTTGCGTTGCGATGGTACCAGCAATTGTTGTTTGAGCCATAAGTACTATCGCTGTAAGCACTCCAACCACTAGACGCCCCAGAAATCGTGGTAGTGGTTGTTGAATTCGTCAACGGATTAATTCTGATTTTATATGATACTCCCGGGGTATCTGATCCATACCCCCCACTATAGCCAAAAGGTGAATCGGAGCCATCAGGACCATCTGCTGAAATATCGATTACTGAATCCACATGCATATCGGTGGGGAGCGATGCCCCGCTAGGAGGGGTTATCGATTGAGTGGCCCATGATTGGCTGAAATTCCGATACAATGTCCAACCGTCAAGAAGGATAATTTCTCCACTGTTGGTCGAACCAATGAGATCAAATTGACCGGGCCCGACTTTTTCACTGTACCAGCGCTTCCCATCGGATGCAGATTGGTACTCAATGAAAGTTGAAGAATGGGCATCTGAGTTTTGCTGTTCCAATGAAGGGATTGAATCTTTGGGTATGGAAACTGCTATGAGGAGTATGCACAAAAAGGTCACAATGCCAAAATTTTGTTTTTTTCCATGCATAGTTAAGCACCATTACTTGCGGTTTTGAGTATATTTTTCAATATGATTAGGTTGTTGGAATCTCAGGCGGAGCATATTGAATTATTTTGTAAGGACCGGGTAGAATTGGATCACCATTCTTATCCTTCGAGTCCGGTGCCTGTTTTGTGAAACCAATACCAATCTCAATGTAAGAGGACATCAATGGAAGTCCCTGTTCAGGAAGATATCGCCATTCATTGGTCGAATTGGCCCTCCAAACAGTTCCGTTCATAGATTTTGTTCTTCCGTCAGGGCGTGTTATCCCGGCATCAAATATTCTGTAAACTCCCAAATGGTCCTTTTGAACAACTGCATGTTTCCGGGAAATGAACCATTTTCGTTCCAATGGATCCGTACGTTCTTCGATTTGAATAACATTGTCTTTCTTGATGTGATTGGTCTTTCGACAAATCCAAATTTCATCTTCCTCAAGAACATGCACATCCCCAACAGATACAATCCTAGGCATTTGATTGGTCATTGGCTTCCCACGAATTGCGAGAATTAATTCGTCCATAACCATGTACCTATGAACAGGGTTGTCCCATGTTGCCTTTTCGATGAGCAGATTAAAATCATCGGATACAACAACTCCGAAATCTTGTGGCTTATACCTCGAATCACGTCCCGGATTCCTATTACCCCCGGTGAGCAGAAAGAACGCAATTGCTCCGATTGCGAACACATCTGTGCTTGGACGTGCTTCATTCAACGTCTTCTGTTCTGGTGGCGCATAAAAATGGGAATGCATGAGGTTGGTGGCGATGGCATGTGTTTTCGAATTATCAAAAACTGCAGAAATACCAAAATCGATGATGGTGAGTTGGGGGTCGTCAAGTGGGCCATCAATGAAAATATTTTCATCTTTGATGTCTCTGTGTATGTAGGTCGCTTTGTGGATGCCACGCATGGCTATTGCGAGCTTTTCCAAAACAATTTTGACATGGCGCTCTGCCATAGATCCATTATTTCCAACCCAGTCTTTCAACGTAACACCTTTTGCTTTCTCAATCAACAATACTTCCAGTGTATCGCCTTTATTCTCAATTTCAAATGTATCGACAAATCGTACCGTGGAGGGCACATTCTTCAATGTTAAATCTTGAATTATCTCTGCTTCCTGACGTTGTTTCTTCTTCACAGTATCAATAGCCTTAGGTTCTCCGACGTGTTTCTTGAAATTTGGCACCTTCGCGACAAAATACTCGTTTGACGAAAGGTCTTTGACGAGATAGACCTCACCAAACCCCCCTTCGCCAAGTGGGCACTTTGGGCCCATAACTTCAAAATTCTTGCCATTTGATTTGTTTGTAAAAACATCGCCCTCAAAAAAATTATTATCGCTCATCACTTCTCCTCCTTAGACTTAATTGCAAATTCTATGTATCTCAGTTTGAACACGTATTCTTTGCTGAAGTAGATAATAGAGTCTGCTTTGTTGTATTTTGCTCCTTCCTCACCACCGGGTATGTACAAGCTAATATTGGATTGTTGGGGTATGATCATCTCATCCAAACCAAGGTGAATCTCGATAAGTTGGCCTTTGCCGGGGATTGTGATCTGAATAATTTCCATCACATCTTTTACCTGCATTGCATCAATCCATTGAGTATGAACTCTTACCCCACTTTCACGATCAACTAATTCAATCAACGCCCTGAGAAAGACTTCTTTGTGTTTTTGGATTGTGAATTGAAGTTTGACTAAATCGATTTGCTCGAACTCCTTTTTCCATGGGTTCGCTTGCTCTTTGGTTGGGAGCGGGACCTTTGTCTGTTTTTTGCCTGATTCCCCGGCCTTTGGAACTTGGCTGTGAGGCGACTCCTCTGAGGTCTGAGAAACCTCGGAAACCCTTGCGATAACATGCTTACCGGTTTCTATTACTTTGCCCAGGACCTTACTAATGTCGGGTTTGTTCGGTATAGGATTGGGATTCGAGCGAATTGACTCGTTAGAAGGTACAAATTTAGGCGAAGGGGAGTCTTTCCAAGGAAGTCTGGTTGATTTTTCTGGATTAATGTTCTGTTTTGGATTCTCTTTTTTTGGTCTGTGTTTGGATGGGAGATTTCTCTCTCCCATGTGAGTGGGCGTTTTCATGGGTAAACCGTTTGGGTTCACCTGTACTTTGGAAGTCGAGAAATACTTAGGAGCCGGTGGAGGTAATGCGGGTTTTTCTCGGACGGGAGGAGGTGGAGGTAATGCGGGTTTTTCTCGGACGGGAGGAGGTGGAGATACAACCTGTTTTTCTCCTTCAGGAGATGGGTTTGACATTGGTTCAGTCCATTTGGGCAAAGATCCTGAAAAAACTTTATTCAATTTGCTAAGTTTTTTTGTCGGGTTTGGCCACATCACGAAATTCAATGAGTCGGCGTTGGTGAGTGCTTCCGTCGCTTCACCTTGCTTTTCGAGGGTCATGAAATGTTCGAATGTGTTGAAAATATTTGACGGCTTTTTATCACTTCTTGAGAGTGAAATCTCGATCGGGACGTCTCCAACTTTAGCAGTCTTGAGAATAAAATGCTGAAGATGAAAGGAACCTGATACGATCTCAATGGGTTCTATTTTTGGATGTGGGGCCGAAGTGAGCGGATGCAGAGCGATTTGAAGACTATTCTGTGAGCCGTTAACAACGAATATCCTAAAAGACCCTGAATTTGAAAATACGAGCTTGACATAACAGGCGTTAAGCGACTTAATCAGTGATTGTGGGCCAAATGAACGAATTGATTTTTGCAAAGCCCCAAAGCGATTTCTGGATTCAGGAACTACCCGATCAATCCATTTGTTTGGCGCTTTTGGCGTTAGTGAATCCTGTGTTCTATTACCTTTAGTGTCAAATTCGCTGTGAAGATCATCCCAAATCTGTTTGAGCACTTCGTCCAGAGGTTGGTTTTCGATTCGTTCGTTCACATTCATTGGAATTCTTGCAGGACCCGAAAGGAGACCATCGTTTGCAGGGTAGAGCAAGAGAGTGAAATCTGAATTAATCTGTTTTGTTGAATCAACGAGAAGTCGCCAACTCGAAAACAAAGATTTTGAAGGTAATGTGTATGAATTGCCCCAAGGCGATAGCGAGGCCATCATCATGTTTTGTTGTCCAAATGCGCCAATGTCAGATGGCTCAAACAATACCAACTTTTCAGGTACAAGGAATGGCACCGTTTCTGTCGTGTTGTCCAATGTGTAGAGCCATTCGGATTCGTCAGATTCAATTACTTCACTGTCTTTATGACCATGGTACTTGATTGCGTCAGTGTGTGAGGCCAATCCGATAGGGATGCGACTTGGGTCAAAAATATCTTTCTTTCCAATGAAATATGCAGGACAAATGCCCTCATCAATCATGTGGATTCGAACACTGCCTTCTGCTCTATTCAGCGGATTGGTCGGGTTTCTTGCCAAATAAGAAATGATACTGGAACCCGAGAGATGATCAAACCAAGAGGCGCTGTTCACAGGTGAATGACCGTGTACATAGTGGCGGATCCCGGGTAGGTCTTTGACAATGTTGTGGATGTATGAGGCGCATGCAGGTGAGGGAGGTGATGCGTTGGCACCCCTCGAACTGTTTCTTTTCCACAAGAGATCGAAATCAGGAGATGCCGTAATATCGCCTCCAGCGAGTCGATATTCTGAAAAGACCAGTTCTGTTGAATGTTTTTGGATATGTTGGAAATTCAAAACTTCTCCGATTGATATTTGTTTGAATGCCTCTGCCTCTGCATGGACAAACAGGGTGTGTCCAATACCTATGCTGGTGAATGCACCTGGAAAAATTGGTTCAGTTTGGAACCTAGTGAAGGATTTCTTCAAAAAGTGCATGGCGTGTTCATATGCTTGAAAGCCACCTTGGAGTATTAATTCTTGATCGATTCCTTTTGGTAATTCATACACCCCAAGTTTCGCTAATGCGCATGCTTGGGTTAAGTAAAGTACGGCGGCTGAACTCTGATACAGTTCAAACACCTCTCTGTGGAAATGCTCGTCGGATGCTTTCCAACCATGAGTTGTTCGATGAAACCTTGTATGAAATCCTTTTTTGGATTTCAAATGATCTGTTGTAAAGGCCCACTTTTCTTCATTGAATTTCCAATTTGCAAAGTCGTTTTCGAACATAAATTGCTCGTGGTTTCCAGCCAAAACATAAACTCTAAGAGGGGCCTGAATAATCAATTGACGTAAAATTTCAGCCGCAAGTTCGCTGTAATCTGAACGATCGAACACATCACCAACCTGAACAAAGCAGGCTGATGGATCATGCTCGGAACCTACCCATTCTGCTTTGATTGAACCTATTCCGTAATTCCATTTTCTAGAGCCATATGGCTGTCCATGAAGCCCTGCACCTTCGAATTGTCCGTTCTTGTTGTCTTGGAGATACTCAATTGGGTCAGGAAAAATAGAAGACATGTTGGCGATGTGCACAGATAGTTTTCCCTCTCTCTCTTGATATAATTTAACTCCATTTATTTCGATTTTTGCGAGTTGATGATGTGTAAGATAGGTGATGAGGCCCGGAGCCCATCCGTGTAAGTCCCCCAAGGAAAACACCTTTTCAATCGGCTCGAGGGGGATTTCGCTTTGGAGAGGGACCCACCCCTCTGCTTCAGGTCCACTTGGATACGTGAGGGGTGCTTCAGCCTCTTCTTGTGTAAAGACAAGGGTTGTTTTTCCAGATAATTCGTTAACGGCTTCTTCTTGCTTGACTTCGTCGGCTATCGCAGAGTCGTCAGAATTTTTGGAGTCATCAGCCATCCACTCCCACCTCATAGTCCAATTTTGAATGATACTTTTCCAACATCAAGATGGACCTCATCGACACCTTCTACTGTTTGAGAGTCTGTGATATTGATTGATTGCTCATCTTTCAACCTGAGGATGGTTCCAGAGGCTGAGAAATTACTAATTTTGAGTCGAAATTTACTTTGCCCCTCATTCATTGTGGATTTAAGTTCGATGGAGAAATGTTTTCTTGATACTGTTTGAATCACCTCATCCACCTCTGAGTTCGGAAGACCCGATGCCAGCATGTGCGCCCTTATGTCGCGAAGGAAGGGGTGCATCAAATGATGCCCATGGGGGTCCCTCCCAATGAGGATTTCTTCTTGAAAAGACAAAGGAAAACGTATACCAGTGGTTATTTCATGTATCCAACACGTTTGAAACTCATGACTTGGGTCTTTTTTGCCACCATTGATCGTTGCGTAAAGAACAATCCCTTTCCCCGCCAATTCAACACGTGAGCCAGTGAAAATCATTGAAGATTTTTGGGGGAGAGCTGCTAGTTTTTGCCCATCTACGATTGTCCCATTGGTTGAATCGAGATCTTTTACGAAGTACTTCCCCTCCTCCTCATATATCTCAAAATGGGACCCTGATACCCGATCGATACCTTCGAGAGTTGGCCCGAATACGGAGCGCAATTCTTTTCGACCATAGGGCGTGTCAAGGTTAATCTGGAGAGTTGAGGCTCCCGCAGTATACCTGCCTAATTCGAATTGTACCTCGGCATCCTTAACCGCTGATTGCACTGGTTTGGTACGCTGTGCTGGAGGCGGAGGTGGGCTGGGAATCTTCGATGTATTCTGGTAACTTGGGCCGGTTGGGGTTGCTTCCAATTTTGGATTACCTCCACAAATGTAACAATTTTTACCACTGTGGTAATCTTTGAGTTGTGCACCATAGAATTCTACCCCACATGATTTACACTTCTCTGTCTTTGGAGTTGCGGCTGGAGGGGGTGGGGGTGGCGATGCTGCCTTCGGCTTATTTTCCCCTGCAAGTCCCTCTTTGGAAAGAATCGCTTCAAGATTTTTTTTGCTCAGTGGAAAATCACAAGCCAAGCATTTTTTCTTCAAACCTGCCTTAAGATCGAGCTCAGCACCGCAACCTTCACACATTGGTTTGAACATAATGCTCACTTCAGGGTTCCATCCGGATTCGTTTTGGTTGAGGTCAAATCTTCCAGAATTTCACCAATATCGACGCCTTTACCACCTGCTTCGGTGATTTTCGTAGCAATTCCTGTTGCCGTGGTATCGCCTAGAGTTGTACCAATTTTGGTAAGGGTGTTGGCAAGTTTCATCGCTTCGGTTTCGTCGCCAGCCTTCATTGCAGCAACGGTTTTTCCGATTGTCGATAGGACTGTCGGCCTTGTGTTGTGAGCTGCCATCAAAACTGTTCCCTGATCAGCCCAAACAATGGACGAAACAACTGGAGGTTGACCCGGAATGCTCCATTGTAGAATATCTTGCTTTGTCCCGATGGGGTGTTGTTCAACATGGACTTCGTATACGAGTTCGAGTGGAGAACCTAATTCGATGTCAGGTAGATCGATTGAATGGACGCCCGGACCTGCTTCGTCCAGTACATGCATGCCAACCAGTGGGACGCTTACATTCGTGACCTTGACGCCCGGGAACACCTCCATTGTCAAAGTCGGCGATGCATAGGCGATGTTTTGAGACAATGAGACGAGTTTGTCCATTTTATCAGCCAATTCTGTCGGCTCATTTGCATTGAAGTATTGGCCTCTTCCGACTTCTGAAAGGGTCATCAAGCGCGGCTTATCGACAGAAGATTCATCGCCCAATCCGAGCGTGTTGAAGGTGTAACCTTCGCCCGGGTGTTCACCGGCAAGGTCGAGCGAACGGTTGGCTGTTGAGGCTGGGTGAGGGTGACCATCGGTCAAAAACAGCACCTGTTTTGCGATACCGTGACTTGTTTTGGCATCCGTAAGACCTGGCAAGCTGCGAATGGTCGAGAGGGATAGGTCAATTGCAGCATCATAATTTGTCCCGCCACCGACCATTGAAAAAGGGTTAAGCCCAGTGCTTTCGATGGTTGCTTTGTCCCATTCGACAAAGTCAACCGAGGCATCGCCACCGAATCGGATCATTGACAATTTATCTTGAGGGCGAAGATTGGTGAATACGTGACTTAGTGCTGCCTCAAGTAGTTCCATTGGACGGCCTCGCATCGAGCCAGACATATCGAAAATCATAACCAGCCTTGCAGGCAAGGCTGGCGCTGATGTTCCAGGGGCGACCTCTAAACGCAGGGAACCTGCCTGATGGCAGGGTTCCGACGCATCGACTTCCTTCTGCACAAGGAGAGGCTGAATTTCTAAAACAGGGGGGCTGGGCATATATTATGATAGATGCGACCTAATATAAAAATGACGCCAACCCTCAGTCATTCGAAGGGGCGGGTTTGAACCATGGTCGTCGCGGGTTGAAGCAATGATGTTTGCTCATCATTCAATTCCTCTAAGAATAGTTCGTAATTCTCTGGATCATAGGCAAGAACGAGGCCACACAATGCTGCCACAATATCGTTTTCTTCGGAGAGATTGAGTTTCACACCCTCGCCACGAACGGCGAGGTATTGGAAGAACTTAGAACTTAAGCCTGATGTACCGCAGTACAACGTATGTATGTTCATTTCTGGGTGGCGATCCTTCATCATGCAAATTGCCTTATCGATATTCGGCCGGTGTACCTTGTCTGTTTCACGGTTAGTATGGAGTTTCTTCAGTAGAGGATTGTCTGTGTCGATGATTTGCGATCCTTTGGCGCCATGATTGTCGAGGGCTTTGAAGTTATGAGTTTCAAACTTTGCCCATTCATTTCCCTGATTGTCGCCGTGTCGATCACAATACAATTCAAATTGTTGTTTAAAGTTGGCAATATTTCTGTCTCGAACTTCACCATATTCGCCTCGATGATATGGGAGGCGATTGGAGAACCCATGCGAAAAGGAATCACCGATGACGAGCGTCAACTTCAGTGCGTCCTCTCTCCATCGATGTGCCCTCGCAAGGATCGAGAAGACAAATTCGTAGGCCTCTGCATCATCTCCGCCACCTGGGATTGTCTTCATTTTCTTGAATGCATTCTCTAGCTTTTTTCTTGTCGTAATACCATCGATTTTCTGCAGAATATCCACGCTTTCATAGTCCCCTAAACCAATCACTGTGATTTTCAGATTCGTATAAACGCTGAACAATAGATTGGCCAATTGTTCCAAGTCTTGCTTCATTTTGGAAAGGTGAGGTTCCATCGTTTCGGTCGAGTCCATCACGATAACAAGATCGAATGGTTGAGATGACGAGTTAAGTGTGTCAACGGTGTAACTTCTATTGTTCACAATCTTGTTCTTGTTTTCGGTAAAATCATCAATCCAAATATCAACCTCTGGGGGCCCGATCGAATGCAGTGCATCGATGGCTTCTCTTGCTGTCTTAAAACGAAGTTTCAGCAACGGGTGAGTGCAATTTGCAACCCAATCATTCAATCCTTTGTGGAACGAATTCAATTCAGCCCGAGGGTGCAAACCTAAATCGGATGGTACATTTGGAGGATTTTTCATTGTAGCGCAATAGTACATGATGGCGCCGACTGAGTACACATCAAAGGCTTCTGTAACAGATTGGCGTTCATCGGCGGCTTCAGGTGGGGAAAATCCACCAGATTTGCATTGGAGGTGCTTACTTGTAGGCAAATCAATCAACGCTTCGCCCGATTCCAAACTAATACCAAAATCCAAACTTACTGAACGGTAGTATTCTTGATTGTCCGGGTTATACATGATATTTTTCGGTTTTATGTCCCGGTGAATGATGTCCATCATGTGTATATCTTCAATGGTGAGCAACAGATCCGTCGCCATGAGGACAAAATCTGTGAAACCAAACGGTTTCTTTTGGCCTTTCAAAAAATGATGGAGATCATGTCCTTCGACAAGTTGTAGAATCATGAACGGGTGATCCAATCGATCCCCCGATGAGACCATTCTACAACGCCGGCCTTCTTCGAGCCCCAATTGGGAAAGAATTCGAATTTCATTTTTGATGTTGTCTTTTGCAACAGCCGTATCCCGAGAGATTTTGCACAAATTGGTTGAATTGATTACAGAGTAAATTTCCGCCATACCGCCAGAATCCTCAACCAATTCTCCGAGTTGATGGACTTGTCCATCGTTTGATTGCAGTTGATGACCAGACCATTTTCCATCCATCTTCTTCAACCTCGGTTTGAGTCGGGCCCCGGATGCGTGGTTTCGATATGGCGTACGATTGTGGTGGGAACCATCAATTTTCATCTCTCAGGGCGGCCCCTGTACAGCGAAATCAAACTCCGACCTCCACACATGCCATCCCGGGGCCCGTTCTTGGTTCCATCTACAATTTAAAAAGACATTCGCTACAAAATGGCGCCATTCATTTTCAGCTCGAATGGCGCCAATAGTTTCATACCATGAAGCAATTTGGTTCATTTCATGCCCGGTGATGACAAGAAAATTGACCCATTACGGAAGTTGCTTTCAGAGGGAAAATCGCAGACTGCTGCGGCCAAGGAACTAGGAATTTCTCGATCATCAGTTATTCGAATGATGAAAACAATCAAGCAGACCGCGACAAGCAATAAAGAGATTACAGCAATCTGTTTACTGGGACCAGTTGAAAATGCCACCATCCTCCATCTAAGTTCGAAGAACTTTACAACACATCTTGATCCTTCAAAACCTGTGTTCTTTAAGCGTCAAGGACCAGCGATAAACTTCCTACAAAACCATACTGACTATTGGATAAGTGCTGAATTCAACCATGGAGGAATATACAACCATGATGAAACTAGGAAAGATGCAGATATGTGGATTAGTGAGGAGCCATACTATTTTTTGTTTGAAACTAAGATTATGCAGGACGCGGGACTAATCATAAACTATCTTAACAGTGCCGTTAATCCCCATTTAAGACAGCTCCAAGTGGAATGGAGTTGCGGGGATGATTGGGGATCTGTTTTGCGTTTGATGCCTGTTCAAGGAGATAAACAGAACGAGGATCTTACCAAACTAGCAAGTCCTAACGATCCCATTGAAGCGCTTACTCCAATCGTGCATCAGATGATTATGGAGAGTGCGCATCCAGTTCATGACTTGATTAAACTGCGGATGACAAATCCAAACATGCGTGATTTGTTAAAAGCGGCGTGGGCGGCCGAAAATACAATCCATCATTCATACAAAAATCCCGGTAATTATCAAGAAAAAATATGGAACGATTTAGACCCTCGAGACGTGATTGAACGGTTCCTTGAACACCAGTGCGGAGTTCCAAAGAAGTACGTCAAAAAGATGATTGATTTGGGTCGATACAACCTGAAAGAACTCAAGATTGCAATCGAAGGCGGATTCAAGAATCCAACAGATCTCGAAGCCGCATTGTCTGGTGAATTCATGAACCTCAAAGCACTCACTAAAGCAAGAAGCCTCAAATGCATGACAAATGATGAACTCGAAGATGTCGTCAACAACGGTTGGAAGGATGGAGAACAGATGCGACAAGCACTTCATCACGGCTTCGGTCCCGGGGATAAAGAAAGGTACGAGGTGCTAGTGTCACAAAGCCACATCGAATGGTTTGACGATACTGCGATGTTTAAGTGGGCGAATTCCCAACCAATTTCAGCGCTGAAGAAACTGAAGAAGTTCCCCTCTCCAAGAGCCTATGAAATGGCAGAATTCATTGGTACGATCAAAGAACCAATGTATCGAACTGATAAACTTCAAGTCGAATTCAACAAACTTTCTGCTCCGGGTGAAGCGTTTCCAAGCAACCAAGAGCAGCAGTTTGAACAATTCTTGAGGAATGATTGTTTCACTGGACTGCTTGATGTTGGAAGTGGTGGAATCGTCACCATTCTGAAAAAGAAAACCAAGAAAATTCCAACTGTTCCTGAGCCGAAGAAACGAAAGGGATAACCGCGATTGATGTTCGAGATTCAACCATTAAACATGGTAAATTCACCAGTTTCTAAGGTTTAATATACCAGTTTGTTGAGCAGAATATAGAGGAAAGGAGGTTCGGCTCAGTCCGGCCTGTGATTTTCCCATTCCCAAAGAATGAGTACAAACTCGACAAACATCAGCGCAAGCAACGCCCAAGAGACATTTTCCAACCCCTCTCTAGAAGCATGTTCCCAAGCAATTCCACTTGCTGTGAATTGGCACTTTTGGCCATGGTGCAACTACGGCTGTAAATTCTGCTTTGCACGATTTGAAGATATTCCTCGTGCAGACCGATTGCCCAAGGAAATTGCCGTGAGGGTTCCACAGATGCTTGCAGATGCTGGTGCTGATAAGATCACCTTCGTCGGAGGTGAACCTACGCTTTGCCCCTACCTCGAAGATCTATTGTTGGCCTCGAAAAAGGCTGGTTTGACCACGTGTATTGTCTCCAATGCCACAGGCCTCACTGAGGAGTTCCTTGATCGATGCGGGTATCTTATCGATTGGATTGGACTCTCCATTGATGCTTCATCAGATGAGTTGCATGTTGAAATTGGACGCGGATTGCGTTCAGATCTCGCGCGAGCGAGCAGCCATCATCTCGTTGAAGCAAAGGCGGCCTGGGAACGTTGCACAAGTCGAGGAATTCGGATGAAATTGAACACGGTCGTGTGCCGCTCGAACCTTCACGATGACATGTCCGACCTCGTATTGGAACTACGTCCTGAACGATGGAAAATTTTCGAGGTCCTCCCGGTCAAGGGCCAAAATGACGGAGATGTTGAGCCACTGCTTCTCAAGGAAGGCGAATTCCAAACATGGGTCCAACGCCACGAACATGTGGTTGACGAAGGTATTCAATTCGTTCCAGAATCAAACGACTTGATGCGAGGGTCATATGCCATGATGGATGCTTTGGGGCGTTTCTACTCAAATGTAGATGGGGGGCATTCATATGGCCCTTCAATTCTTGACGTCGGTGTGTTGGAAGCATGGGGGCAAAATCGTTTTCTTGAAGATCGATTTCACGACCGAGGCGGGGTTTACGAATGGAATACTAAGACTGGACAGTTGCCCATTGCCATCTTAGAACAGGTGATCCAATGAAGAGGGGTTTTGTTATCGCTTTATCAGGACCTAGGGCATGTGGTAAGAGTTCAATAGCTAAGATTCTTCAGGATGAATATGGTTTTGAACGGTTTGCATTTTCTGATTGCCTAAGGGAAATAGCAATGCTTTCCGGGCCGAATTTTGTCAACGACAGGAACTATCTGGCTCAACTTGGTGAAGTTTTGCGAAGTTACGATGAAGATTTTATTGTAAATGCGATGAAGAGTAAACTCGAATCTACTGAAAAAAGAGTTGTCATTGAGGATGTCCGATTTCCAAAAGAGGTAGAATTTTGTTTGACACGTGGGGTGAAAATGGTATCCATTGAAGTTGAACGCTCTGAGCAAATTCAAAGAATCATGAATAGAGAAAAGTGTAGCCATATGGAGGCTGTAAACTTGATCGAACATAAAGATAATTTTCTTATTGAGCATGGTGTTGCGTGGGATCTTGTTGTTCAAAGTGAAGGTGAATTCTCCAACATTGCGAAGAGGATTGTGGATTTGTTAGAGAATCAGGACGACCTAGACGGTGGTCAATACTGATTCCCGCTCCCATGAGAGAGGACACATCAGGAAACAATCAACCTCTCGATAGAGCGTGGACTATCCGAACTGATGGAATTAGAGTCCCCGCTCCCATGAGAGAGGACCCAACAAGAAACGATCAACCTCTCGATAGAGCGTGGACCACGCCAAAGAGATGCGTTGCCAATGTGGTCCCCGCTCCC
>Ga0115572_10001505_pt1 | contig 18933 bp, 12 predicted proteins | sample COGITO_mtgs_1206_FD_88681 | JGI IMG/M metagenome (GOLD analysis project Ga0115572, IMG submission 88681) | Pelagic marine microbial communities from North Sea - COGITO_mtgs_120607 | ecosystem: Environmental > Aquatic > Marine > Epipelagic | place: Germany:Helgoland, sampling site Kabeltonne... | reverse complement strand
TCCCTGCAATTTAGTCGAACCTCTACTCGGGTTCTGAAACTTCCTCAGGCTAGAAATTAAAAAACCCAGTACAAGTACTGGGTCTTTTTTAATTTATGGCGGAGAGAGAGGGATTCGAACCCTTAGGGTAAAAAATTCATTCCACAATACTCACGTAATTCAATACTTCTAGCGGAAATGCGTTGAGTATAATTGACTATTTTGGAGCGGTTATGTGTCAATAACGTGGCAATAACCAACTCCCTATTCTCTTCTTTTTGTCATGCCAATTCAGAAGGAATCGATTCACTATATTTGTTAAAATTTACCAAGCTCCCCACTCGCCACAACTAGGACACTTCATATTAAAAGCTTCTAAAGCTCTTGCTGAATGATAACTCCAATACAATCCATTTTTTATAAGACGAGTCCCACCATCGTCGCTTGCGCAATGATTATATATTTGCATCTGATCACACTCACAACACTGCATCCACACAGACCGAAGCGTGCGTTCGACCCAAACACGTTTTTGGTTATAATAGCCACCTGTTTTCTCAATCTTTTTAATTTCTGAAGAGCCGCACCTGATACAGATTGGAACTGCAGCAGTTCTATCATCACCAAATTCGATGGTATTAGGGCTTTCTAGTTTATATTGAAGAAACATGCCTAATAAACGTTGTAATTCATCAGCGTATAACGAGCGGTCAATTGGATTTAAAAGTATAGCGCCACGATTGTGTGAGTAAAAAGCACGCCCGTCAGAAATATCTAACTCTCCTAAAAAGCTATACTTACCCCAAGACTGAGCAGTAACGGGTTGTTCAATTAGACTATCGCAGGGATGAATTAAAAATACCGGATTAACACCATCTTCACTGTAATTTTTATCAACGTACAGCTCGTTAACTTTTGACATCATTCCACCAGCACTAACAAATGTTGATTTGTCATAAAACTTTGCATCTAAAACAAAGCGTTTTTGATGTGACTCATTCCACTCATTAGTTGTTTCTAACAACCACGACAAATCTAAAATAAAATCGGGTCGTCTGTTGTTAGGTAATGATTTTTCATACCAAAGCGATATTTTACGTTTCGCTAGCTCATTTGATAGATCTATTTTGATATCTGTCTTATTCGTTTTGATAGCGTCAATTAATTTATATTTCCAATCTTTTTGAGGTATGAAACGAAATGTACCTTTCAGAACTAAAATAAGTTGAATTAAAGACCAACGTTCATACAAAAGCGGCATATTAACTAAACCTATTTCATCAATTTCCTCAAGGCTCAGCAACAAGGTTTCATCTGTTAGGTTTGTAATATTTCGCAGTAACTTATAACCATTATGTACACCTTGGTAACTAGGATTCTGTACAAATGTCATAGAATTGGGAAAGTTAGAAGAGGGCTTAATATCTAGTCTTTTAAAGTGTTTTATCAACTGTTTTAATTCGCGATACTTTGGTTCAACCCTTTTATAAATATACTCTGAGAGCTCTTGATTCTTGCTGTAATATTGTATTCGGTTTAGTAGCGCCCTTTTTTCTCTTTCTTGCTCTTCAATTTCTTGCCTAGAAAGAGGTTTTATCCAATTGTTTTTAGCGAGGCTTAAACCGACGCGTTTTTCTTTTTCGAAAGCCTCTTGCGCTTTCTGTGCTGACATGGAGTCAATTAACTCAATCGAGCATATATTCTGAAGATTAAATATTACTGACTTATCACTTATACGTTGTCTATAGTCACATTTAATCTTCAACGACATACCTGGCTTTAGGACGTTTATTAATTCACAGTAATTATATTTTAAGCCCAATATCCCAGTCTTACCATCTGGTTTCCCCCAGCTTTGACCATCCCAAATTAAAACAAAGAACCCGTCCCTATGCTGCGTTATATTTTCAAGACATAAATATAAATCTGTCGAACTATCTGTAAAGTTAAAGTGAATATTATTTTCTCTAATTTTAGCGTCGAACCTGTCTTGCCAGAATGCCAGTTTTGCTCTTTCCCTTAGCCTTTCTAGATCTTTTACAACAAGGTTTCGGTCTACGTGTATATTTGTAGAAAAAGAATCAAGCTGGTTTTGTAACTTTTCAGCAGTATCATGAAATCGTTGAGATTTATTCTCTGCCAAAATTACTATTTGCTTAATAATTCGAAAACAACGTTCAAGGGCAAATAGAATGTAGCGATTTTCGGGTATGTTGTATGAAGGTTCCGTTGCCCGACTGGTTAAAAAACGTTGATTGGTTTTGGTAACTAACTCCATAAAAGTACGGTTAACCGGTTTTACCGCTTTTCTCGGTTTTAACGTTTGAATTTCTCTTAGCTCAACTTTTGGTGTTTGATAGATTTCTTGAGCAGCTGTTACAATTTTGTTGATGCAGTCAATGACATCTTCATTAATACTTATACCATTAGCTTGTTTTGCATCCGCTTGTACAACACTGCTTTCATCTAGAATTAACTCCCACAGGTCATTTTTGAATGACCTAAGGTACTGTTCCAACTGCGCAGTACTGAAATCCGAGCCATTAATTGCAACTTCACACTGCTGATTATTTATAAAAAACCTTATCGTACCAACTATATTGGGCGCAATTCCAAACCATTGCTTTTGAGCACTTACCCACTTTTCTTTAAGTATCCACCAATCAAAACCTGTATCTGGATCTTTTATTTGAGTTAAATATTTATTTTCATTGTTGGCTAAACTTATGTACGGATCACCAGAAGTCTCATTCAACAAACGAACAGCAAGTTGCCCTCGTCTAATATCATCAAGTTTGGGGTATATAGTAGTTTCGGCTGTGAACGTGTCCCTATTGCCATTGTATTCTAGCCGAAGAGCGCTCATTGACTCGGTAACTTTCAATAAGGTAGTTTTGTCATACCACTTTAGCTCTAAATATTTTATTTCAAATAGCGGTTTCATTGTTATGACCAGAAATTAACAATGCCGTCATTTGCCTTCGCATCTTTAACAACTTGTTCTACCGAGTGAACGGCAGAGAATACTTCGCTATATGATTCAAAATTAGGCAGTATGTTCTTGACTCTCTCGTAAAACACTCTTGATAGCAGTTCAAGCTTTGTTTGATCGCCAACTTGTTTATTTCCATCGAATGTAAATTTGGGCATCACTTTATGCAGCAAAAAGTTGTTAATCGCCATATCTGAATCATTATTTAACTCATTAAACAGCTCTAAATAATTTAAGCCTTGACGAATTGTTCTCATCCCAAATTCAACGCCGAGTTTATGAAAAAAGTCTTTATTTAGCTCAACAAATAGTTCACAAAAAGGGTCGTCTCGGTCGAACTTTGGGTAGCTATTTCTATACCCAAGCTGTTCAATATTAAAAAGCAATGGTTTGGACGTGTCTTCAAATTCATACTCTTCAACTTCATTCAAGATTTCATCCCAATCTGAAAGCAGTGGTGATTCGAAACGCATTATGTGGGCACGGTCTAAAATTTTAGGCGATAAATAATGGGTGGTTTCATCAATATTGATAGCGCCAATGATATGAAGGTTTGGTGGCATTTTTATGCTCGAAGGCATCGTCATTACACCAGAAAGCATTCGCCTTACTTCACTGTGATATTTAATAAGTGAATCTTTATCACTAAATCCAAATGCCATTCTTAGCTTATTATTTACTGTTTCGTCCTTCAAAAGCTCAATAAAATTAACAACGCCATCGTTACTGTACTTTTCTTTAGTTGATTGAATAATGTCAACAACAGCTCGAAGTTCTGACAACACGTGTGCTGATTCATCTTCAGAATAAAGCGGAATTTCCGGATCTTCGTCCCTAGATTCAAGAAGCGATAAAAAGTCCGCAAAGTAGTACTCAACTCTTGCGAGGTTCATTTCATCTAAACAAATAAAATAAGGAACGTCAGGGTTTTGTTTAGCTTCTATCATTGCTTCTAAAAATGGGGTTGCTAAATATTTTTTTTCTATAGGGTTATAGTATCCCAACAGATCCTCAGAGCTTGTCCAGTTTGGTTTAACCGGCACGATAATAGATTTCCCTCCAACAGCTTTGGCAAATGATTTTACCAAGTTTGTTTTCCCAGAGCCTGAGTCACCCGCTAAAACGATGAGATCCTTTGTTCGAAGCAAAGTAATATAATTTTCAATGATATGGCGAGGGTATAAAATGTCGTTATTAACTAGATAAGATTGAATGTAAGAAACGGCTTGTTGATAATCACCATCTAATATGTCGCTAAAAGAAACCCCATCAACTTTTTCAATTTGAGGTTTAGCTTCCTGAACAAAAAGGTCTAAAACGTCCTCATCAACAAACTCAAAAGTTTTTAAAAATATAGCTTTATCGGCTACGTAGTCTTTAAGTCGCTTAATTTTTATATTCATATCTGCCTCTATCCTTGCATAGCTTTTCACTAATTGACTAACTTCCGTTTTTTTAGCTTCTTTTTCGTCGGACAATTGATTAATCGTATTATTGAGCTCTTGATGTTTGCTATTTAGCTTTTCAACTAACTTAATAGAAACATCCCTGTGTTCTTTCTGTTTTTGAATTTCGACTTTTATCTCTTCAAGCGAACTATCTGCCTCTTGTTTTTGCTCTTCCAATTCCTTTTCAAGCGCAGTTCGCCTTCTCTTTTCTATCCCATCTATGTCTCCCATCGCTTTTTCATGGTAGAAGTCATAGATAGATTTGGAAATAAACTGTAAGCCTTCTTCTGCAGAATCAGTAAGCACTTCTAAGGGAATTTTTTTAGGAAGATCGAAAAGCTGTTCTCCTGTTCCCTTTTTCACACACAAGCCTAGCGGGTTGTTATGTTTTGCGCGCTCTGATTCAGGAGAAAGCTCTAGTTGGCAACGAACGAAATGCTTTTTAGATTTTGAACCACAATTAAAAGCGTCATGAGGCCCCATAAAAAACGAGCAGTGCTCTCGGTCCCTGCCTTCTATTGGATAATAAAGCTTTTCACCCGTTGCGACTAAATGAGCGTTGCTTAAAAAGCCGAATGAGGCATCTCTTAAAGGATCCAGCTCTCCCCATACTTCAATTTCGTCCCCTTCAACGCCCCAAGACTTTTTAATAATATTCAATAACTCTAAATCAGATAGGCCTTTTAGCTCATGCTGAGAGTATATTACTTCATTCATTTTTCGCTCTTCCTTGTGCTTGATTCAATAAAAACTCGGTTATTGAACTCCAAGCGCCTTATAAACGGCATCAACCGGATCACTATAAAAGCTAACCTGAAACTTAGTAAATGTTTCTGCCAGAACCGATGTTATATCAGTTGCTGATGCGACTGTTAGTAATACCTTGTTCGCGAACCTTCAAGTGTTATTTGCATACTTGATGCGAGATTTTTAAAGGTTTTATGACGCCACCTAAAGTTATACTTCCTAACACTACCATAGTCTCTTGAATTAGTTTGTTTAGTATAACCGAACAACGAGCCCACATGTAAATATCTCCAGAAAACAGCATAGTTTTTGACAATTCATCACCGCCTAAACAATTTAAAATGAGCAATCAGTGGCTTTATTCTCTAGCCATTGAATTGCACCTTAAATTCAAAATTCAGACAAAAAAGTAGGAGATAACTCTCATGATTGAAGATTTGTTGTTTGTAGCAGAAAGCAAGCGGAGCGAATGCGAAGAAATGATTGAAGATACATTAACGCAAATGGATATTTTGGTTGAGGATTATTTGACGGAACTGTTCTCAATCAATCATGAAATTAAAGAAACGGGTATGTATGTCGGCCAAGAAACCACCGTTGGCTCAATATGCCCATATGTAAAAAAAGAACACCGGCACGAATTTTCACCTGTATATTTGGAATTTAGAAAATACACCAAGTCAAAAGTAGCGAGTGGTCCCGTTTTATCGCGACGGTTAAAGACGGTAACGGCGCGTCACAAATCGGCGATAGCAACAGAGAATTATTACTCAAAACAATCTATTACTTCATGGACTGAAGGTAGGCAGTGGGAAACAGTTATGTTGTGGGACTTTGAAATTAAAGCAAGGGGGTTACGCGCTCTATTTTCAACGTATTACAAAACTAGAAAAGAACTATTGCGAATGGAGCAACAGTTAAAAAAATTAATTGAAGAAGGAAAACTAGAAGAAAAATCAGATAACGAGAGATGGCATAACTTTTAATAACCTTTTGACGGAATCAGTTTTTACCATCATGAGATGAATAGGCGGGATTCCATATACAAAGTGGTAATGTGATCATCCTATAATTTGCGCACATTACTTGTAACTTATACTGTCTCACGCGTGGGACACCAAATAATTCCGAGAAAATGCTTTGGCTAATCTTTAAAACCGTAGCCCAAAATAGTTGACCAATCTTTTGATATAAATAAACGTTAAAAAATCGATTTGCGGTCAACTTTTTGTTGCGACATACGCGGATTAGCCTTCAATACTACTGAGCATAAACCAGCTTGGGTTTGTACGCCGTTACGTAGCGGACTTACTCGTTGGATACAAAAAAAGCCGAATTGGAAGTTCGGCTTTTGATGTTTTGATAACGTACTATCCTCAACAGAGTTAATGATATACGCGTTTTTATAAGAAAAAAGTAATAAACTTAGTTACTGCGATGGTATAAAATCAATTTTAGGAATCGACAATATTTTCCTAGGCACTAAGTAGTTATTTATACCTAACTAATACCATAATGATTTTAAAAGACGGTATTTATATATAAGCCAGCTAAGAGCCTACGGGCAGTGCAAATTCTATTAGCCAATACCAAATTAGAAAGCAGCGTAAAGTAATTGCGCGTGGAGATAGATAATTCGCTTGAGCTACCTGTGTAACCCTACCGATAAATAGCCATTATTTTTTCAAAGCATGGACGCTTTTGAGCGAGGAAAAGTTAGTCACTCAAAATCGGATAATCGGCGGTATTAAACAGGAGCGGACTGCCGTGCTTTGTTCGGCGGCTGTCGCTTTGTGCCAAACACTGCCTCTCAACTGCAACTTAATGTATTAATTCATGCTGCAAAAGTAGACGCCCACTCAACTCACATTTGAACAAAAATGACTTAGAGCTAATTCTTGTGATAAAGGAATTCAGATTAGTTTATTTTAAAAATCTATCTTATCAAGCAGCTCAGCATGTTTTGTGCGTTCTTCTTGCTGCCATTTCAAACTCCAAACCCAACCATCTACTCTTGGAGAGCATTCAGAGCATTTATCACAGTAGCTTTGCTTGAATCCTTGCAAAAATTCTGGCCCCTCAGTGTTATCGAATGTTTTGATTAATAAGTTCCCAGTTCCAATTGTGTACTTATGTTTTAAACAAGTCATGATAGGCATACTCAATGAATGCATACCTAACTGTTGTGCTATCATCCCTCTCGGTCTGTAATCAACAAACATGTGCTCACAATGACCAATAATACTTGTAGGATCATAATTGGCTAAACCTATTGCAACAAACTGCCCTTCTCTCGAAGCAGGATCATCTGGATCCATACCAAGGTTTTTAGCCATATGAGCAAAGAATTGCTTTTGCTCTTCAATACTGGCTTCATAAAGTGGCTTTGGCTGTTCTTTTTTAGCTATAACATTATCAAGTGCATCCAATAAATCTTCAGCACTCGGACAATGCTCAAGAATTAAAGATCTAACATCAAACTTTACAATAGTTTTAAGCTCAGACTGTAGATTAACCATAAGATACAGCTGCTCAATTTTTCTCATATCACTAACAATTGACGAGTACGTCAATACCGTATGAAGCTTATTTTCAAACCACTCATCTAGAAATGCTATAGCTTCATTTGATCCGCGTGCATTATGAATGGTTTTAAACATACCTATAGATAAAGCGACATCGCACATCAAGTCTGCCAAGATATGAAACTGATTTAGGTTTAACAGTCTGTGGCACATGTTTATAATCTTCAGCAACTGAGCACACACCTCATGATATTGCTTGTGTATTTCTCGGTTCATAAACAAATATTCAAAACTATTAGATTTGAAGTTCATATTTGAATGATGTTGTGCATGAAGCTGTTCAACTTGAAAACTAAACAGTGAGCCTCTTGCTTTAGCTATAGCTGTTAGACGATAAGCCAACTCTTTTTGCTCTCTTGCACATACAACTAAGTATTCGCATAACTTAAGTTGCTCTTTAATCTGTTCATTTTTAACTTGCGTGTAAGGAGAAACCTTAAAAGCGTAGTCAAAGTATAGTGCAGCCAAGAACCTATCTTTAGCTGGCACAATTCGTGATTGAATAATGTCACTAGCTTGCTGATAAAGGTCATCAAATGACCTAGAGAGTAAAAGCTGGTCTAACTTGATATGGTATGCCTTAAATAAAGCATCACCTACTTGTTCGATACATGTATTCAAAGCTTCTGGTTGAAGGGTCTTGCAGTTGTTGACTGCGAGCTTAAGATCTCTTAAAGAAAGAAAATCCCAGCATTCTTGAACAGCCTCTAGCAATTTATTAAATGTTGCGGAGTCGTCTCGTTCTAATTTATTTTCAACGGGTAAATGGACAGTTAGCGTGTCTGTAGCGGAGTCTCTTACTTTTTCTAAGATCTCTTTATTATCTGTAACAGACACCCAATAAATATCTTCACTATACACTTCAACCACTACCAATATCACGGGAATATTGAACTTAAGATAATACTGAAGGCGGGCGCGAGAAACCGAGAAAGATAGGGTCTGTCCATCATCAATAAATGAACAGTTCTCTTGACCTTTAAGCTGAATTTTAAACACGCTTTCTTGACCAAGAGCTTTGCCACTAGGGTCTTTTAACTCTATCTCACAATCAATACCGTGATCATCCTGATCTTCTTGACTACGGATAATCCAGTTTAGAGGTGCTTTATAATTAAAAATTCGCCCTGCTGCTGCGCCTATCTCACCTGCATTCATTATGAAACCTTATAGATTCTAAAGCCTATACATTAACTGGGTGTTGCAACAATTTAAATGTAAATAGAGCAAATAAAGGTGATAGTTATGTCAGATTACTTTAAGTAAGCCAAAACTAGAATTGTAGACTTGTAAACGAACGATGGCCCAAAACACACTTATGGGGCATAAATGAGTTATAGAAATCTCCGTTTTGTAGTTTTGAGCTAATCACAATAATTAACTGTCAGGATCTGTTATTCGCTCTCAACTGAACTTCACAAAAGTGCCAAAAACAAACGGTGGTGCTAACTTGTTTATACCCCTTAGTGAGATAGGAAAATGCAACGTATGCATATTGCTTTTGTCCCAAAATGAATTTAGACGAATGATGCAAATGGGCAAATTTGAGTCAGTTTACATCATTTCCTTGCTTATAATTATCAATAGCTTATAAACTCTGATAATAATTTGGCATTCAGAATTGTGAGCTAAAGCGCGGTAGAAGAATGACCTCATCGCTCACCATTAAATTTGTTATGTAACCAAATCCACGTAGGAGTCATTGATGAGTTGTCCGATTTGCTTTTTTAGGGACTCTCATCAGAGAGCGTTAAAAGTAAAAACTTTTAGTATTGATAGATTTGAGTTTAAGTTATCTAAGTATAAAGAGTTGTATTTGGAGGAATTAAAGAACTTAACAGGCCTTCGTGAATGTGATTGTTATAATTCATATACCAGTGAATCACTATGCTTGTGGATTGATGAATTCCTTTCCGACATAAATTTAAACATCGATCTAATAGAAGAAACATTCAACACAATCAACTCTTGCTACACTAAGTTTATTAACGAAAATCAGAGGGCTGCTATAAATCACCTTTATGATTTTCTAGAAAGCTCATCACTTATTAATAGGCAAGTCGGTTCGTCTGACTTGGTAAGAACTCTCTTTAGAGCTCGATGGAAAAGTGATTTTGATCCAAAAAGTATTAAAGAATTTTATCATGTGCCCTTCTCAAAGAGACACCTTGTAGGAAGCCAGCGTTTTAGCATACCAGGTTTGCCGTTACTTTATTTAGGTAGCTCCATTCTAACAGTTGAGAAGGAGTTAGAGGCACAAGAAAACAGCTACTTGGAATACTCTGCTTTCTTACCAAGTTATTCTCACATTTACGACTTCAAAATATTTGACCTGACCAATAGTATTAACAGCTTGCTTGAAAACAACCTTCCTGGAATCATGGATAGTGTGAATTACCCGTATTCTGATGGTAACAATTTTTCGTACAGCCACAGATTTAGATCAGAAATTCAAGCTAATATCTTGCTGCAAATATGCACTTTTCCTACAGAGTTTAAATGCTCTTTTATTCCGGAATATGTAATTCCCCAAATGTTGACCTCCGCATTGCAGGAAAATGGGTTTAATGGCTTGAGTTTCCCTTCCACTAAATGTTTTGACAGCCTGAAAGATAATCACAGATTTTCTAGCCATCATCTAAACTTTGTAATATTCACAAAAAATCATATAAATAAAGATCAAGATGATGATCTTTTAAACCGTTTTTTTACTTTTACACTAAACAAATATCCTGACGTTGATACTAAAAAAGTTCTAGCTAAGATCGAAGACGTTTGTAAAATAAATAGAAGCACTGATGTCAATAATACTGACTTTGTAATGCCCTTAGTAAGAGCAAAACTCCAAATAGAATACCTAGAAAAGTCTTCGATTAATGGTGTTAGCTATTTCAAAACAGATACAGGTAATACAGAGCTTAGTTTATACCTAGATATAATTAATCATATGCACAGAATAGTTACAGCAAGGGTGGAAGAATAAGTGATTTCATATGATGACATCGGCCGATGACGACAGTAAGAGGACCTTCGGCTCTGCAACGCTATTACTCAAACATGAGTTTATCTGACCGTCCGCTTTTCGCTCTTTTAGGCCAGTTTCGCGCTAGCACACAAAAACAGGTTACCATACACTTTTGTCTGATAAGTCCTGATTTGAGGTTAGATTGCTCTCCACTTAATTACATTTACTGGTCGCTCTCTAAACTTGTCTTTTTCTAAATACCAGTTACCGTTGCAATAAAACGCTCTCTGGGGTTTCGGTTCACTTTCCAAAATAACCGAGCATAATTGCGTTTCTGTTGGCAACAAATTCCACCTACAATGTTTAGATTGATTTATATCGAAAAACTCACACAACTCTGTCCATGCACTGAGGCCAAATTTTGGAATGATTTTGTCAAAAAGTAAGACTTGGTTTTTGGGGTTTATAGTTAACTGGCCGCTTTCAATTAACTCTTTGATCTCCGCTAATCCTGATACTCTATGTCCAGCACAACCAAGCGCATGCCCGAGCATATTGCTTACTCGGTTACTTATCGTCAGTTGCTGGCTAAGTTTTAAATCAATTATTTTTCTATTTGCGACATGATCAAACGTCGAAAGATCTATCTCATACTTATCACTAACCATTTATAATCCCTTTTAAAAAAGTCTAAGTTTTTTAGGCAATGTTACTAGGTATAACATACTGACGTTATTGAGTTTTAAAATAAGTAGCTATAGAACACTAAAGCTCACCACATCATCAGATTTATATCCTATTGTGCATTGTGCATGAAAAATTTGATCCAATACTTCGTAATCTATAGCAACAAAGGATTCTGTTAATTTAACAATATTCAACAACTCAACATCTACTTTATGACGCTTCACTGCACTCTTTAGACAATTACGCACTTTTTCATTTGCGTCAGCGTATACTAAATCGACTGCACTTAATGCTTTTTCCATTTTTTTAAGGGAGAGATTCACCTCTTCTATAGCTTCTTGTCTTTTGTAATCTTTATATTTCTCATAACCAACCCAGCCTGATAAAAGAATTATTGCCGCTAAAAGAATTCCCGCCGCTACCGAAATAATAGTTTTTAACACTGGATTTCCTCATCATTACTTGAAAAGTTTACGTCATTAACTAATTGATAGTCAGGTGCATTTTCTAAACCTTCTAACGCTTCCAACACGGTATTCGGTGCCACGTTAAAAAACTCTTTTCTGTTGTTTACTTTATTGACTCTTTCTTCATCAAAGCGGTCATGCAAAAGCTTCTCTAAAGTTGGCGCGTCTTCTGTATACATAAAGGCGTGGGTGGTGAAAAAGTCAGGCACAGAGGCATCACCCAACTCCCGAACTCTGTCGTTTGGCTCGGCTCGTCTAGTCATGCCTATTTTTACAATATTTTCTCCAAAGCTCATTGGGTTAGATATGACATAGACGTAACCTGCACGCGTTTGTTGAGCCAAAGATTTTGCCCGCATCTCTTTGTTTTTTAATATTTCCAGCTCAGCTCGGTGCAACTCTATTAGTTCCAACTCCTCCTTACTAGCTTGACCGATTTTATCCATTTCTTTTTGAACAAGTTTTTCCATCAGCAGCCTTTCTTTCTCTGCTTTCTTAGCAGCATTTTCGATTCTGGCTTGTTCTCTTTCTTGCTCTCTTTCTAAGCGCCGCTCTTCCCGCTCAATATCCTTTGCCAAGCGTTTAACATGCTTTATTTCATAATGAGTTTTCAGCTCTTTTACCTTGAGTTCAAAATAAGTTCTCGTTATTCTCGTGTTTGACATTTCTCCTGACTCATTGATAAGAATTAAGAGGCGATCTGCCTTATCTATTAAACGTTGAATATTGTGCCAATCAACAACCGCTAAAGCTGCCTTAAACTCATTGTCCAAACAGCGAAGTCGAAGCTTAATTTCTCTGTTGAATAATTTTTTAGCCTCGTTTCTCTTCCCGTTAACAACAACACCACTGCCACAATTGTTAATGCATGCTCTTTTTTCTCGCACCATATCCTTAAGCTTTAACTTTATTTCATCTAGTTTAGTTTCTAGAAATGCGAGGTCGGTTACTTTCGATTTGGACACGTATAGTGTCTCATCAACTGTTCCAATTGACGTGTTATAAAGCTGTAGATGCTTTTCAGATTTTTTTAGGTGTTCTAGCTTGGATTTATAACGTTTCTGTAGCCCCTGATACTTATTTGAAACCTCTTTTAGCTTCAACTCAAGCCCTTCAACTGGACTGAAGCTTTTAAGTCTATCTGCAAGCTCGAACTCAACCGCAAGCCATTCTGTTTTATGAGTTCTGTTCTTTTTTATCAAAAGCAACAAGCCCGCAGTAAGAAGCAGTGATAAAGAAATTTGTACGAAGTCCATTAAATTTCCTCCGGTAATTCATTTTTATTTGAGGCCTGCTGCTTAACTTTTTTCTTTGCCGCCAATATCAACTCAGTTTCTCTATACTCCTTAGCTTCAACATCAAAGTACCAATCAGAGTCAATACCGAGTGCTTCCATTTCTTGCTTTACCTCTTCAGGCGGCACAATGAAAAACTCCTTTCTAAAGTTTTCTTTGTTAACACGTTTGTCGTTAAATATATTGTGTAGTTGTTTTTCTAGAGACGGCGCATCTTCAACAAAAGCAAGAGTGTGGACATCAAATTTAAAAGGGACAGATGCATCCCCTAACTCATTTACTCTGTCCAGCGGTTCCAAGCGTCGAGTCATTCCAATTTTTACGACATTTTCTCCAAAGCTTCCCAGATTAGAAATGACATATATATATCCTGCTTTTGTCATTTGAGCTTGAGAGACACTACGCTCAAATTTTTGTTCAAGTGACTTTATTTCCTGTTGCAGACTCTCAATCTCTAATAATGCACTCGCTTTATCCAGACCCACTTTCTTTAATGCTATTTTCTTTGCCTTTTCTAAGTCACTTCGCCTGTAATCGATTTCATCTTCTATATCATCGTCAACTTTGGCTAACTTGGATTGCTCTCTTAAAATTTTTTGATGGCGTTTACGTTCTAGCTTTTTACTTTCTTTGCTCTTCAATTCACTCGCCCAGACATTCAGCTCATCCATTTTGGCATTGAAGTAAATGTCTGAAATACTACAGTTTACTGTTTCGCCCAGCTTGCTGAGCTGTTCATCCAGCTTCTTTAGTTTGTTTTGCGCGGAATTGATTGTCGACACACGCATTTTTCTTACTATGCTGTCATATTCAGAGTTAAAAGCGTGTAAAAGAATGTAGTTGTAGGCATCGACCATTCTTTGACCATCATGTTTGCTACCCATCCAGCTCCATGTAGTCGCTGAATATGTTGCTTTTTTGGATTTGATTAGCAGAAACTGCTCATTTCTATGCTCCCGGATTTTAGCCTTAAACTCTTCGTCATCATCAATTGAAAACATTGGTGGCAATAGACCAGAGTTTATAAGTGCCAGTTTAGAGTCTGTTATTTCAATTGAACTGAAAAGCTTACTCAGGTGCTTGGAGCCGTCTTCTATTTTTGTTTCTGTGATTTGAATCTGGGTATTGATTAAAGATATTAATTCTTCAACAGAAGTATTTTCCAATCTCTGATCTATCGATTTGAGTCTCTCGGTAGCTTTATTCAGTCCTTTTAGATTTTTTCTTTGAGCCATAAAGTAAAGAAAACACAAAACCAACAGAAAAGCGTTGATTAAATGGATATAGGTAAATTCGTGCATGGATTCCCTCCCTTGAATTACCGACACTAGCAAAGGCGCGGTATTTTTTAAATCCCTAAATTAGGTATGTTTTAATCATAGAGGAGTAAGCACGATTCTTAATATAGCCTAATCTGAACAAGTCTTAACGTTAACTGTCAGTTTTGATTTATAGAGCCTAATCAAATCTGGCTGTGAATAGCCGATATGTGCCAATTAACGGACAGTCGTTACGCCTTACTAATGGGCGCATAAATGCTTGGCAAAAATCAGGAACGAAGGAGCACAAGCCAAGCGTTTTGCGTCCTTTTGAGTAACTTGTTAATTCATGGTTGGACGAATACCCGATTTCAGGCTTTCATCATCCCTTAGCATCTCATTTATTAAATCGAATTTTTTCTCACCACAATAAACATATTGTTCTGAATATATAACTTGAAGGCTGTTAAGAAACTTTACGTTTTCTTCTGCACTGTCTAAAGGGGTTCCTTTTGTGTATGCATTTGCATAATCACAAACCATTTTGGGGCTTTTCACATGAATTAGCTTGCCAGGGTCATTATCAATAATGAACTGTAGTTGCTTTCTCGCTAACAATGCTTTTTCTTCATATGATGGGCAAACAAATGCAACTGTCAATTTGTCTGAAATAGGTAGGTGGATTTGAATTCCTTTAACACCCAATCCTAGATTACCGTAAAAGCCCATATCAATATCATTGTGCAATGTAACGGGGTTGTCAGAAATATAGTAAGGAGTTTCTGTATTATTCCTATAGAGTAGCCAACTTTTATTAAGGATTTGTTCAGCATGGCTTACATGCTTTAATAATGTTTCAAGAAAGAAGTTCTTGAGGTCTGGCTCATCCTGACTGCCTATTAACTCAGGAAGTTGTTCTGGGGTTGCTCCCATGGCTAAGAGTTTTTCACCTAGTCCATTTATTACTTCTTTTATTGATTGTAAGCCATGGAATGTACGAGATTTTTGTATAACAACGAAAATAGCTAACTTAATTTTTTCTTCTTCCGACAAAGAGCCTAAGCTTTCTTCTTCTATTACTTTTCTGATTACGGTAGAGGCTTCTGTCTCTATTTCACCAAGTATTGGTTCCAAGCTGTGTTTATCTGGATGATCTTCGATATTGTAAAAGGTATTTCTAGTTGTAGCGTCATAAACAGACTGTTGATAAGTTCGCTGTGATAGCTTATCAAATGTGTGTAAATTATTGGCTTTGCCACCATTATTGAAACTAAAATTATCGAGTAAAAATCTTGGTACTGTGTGTTGCTTTTTAACATCCGTTGTTAATTTCTTAATTTCCGACATACGATGACTACTCGTTACCCTAGTGAACTAACGCCCGCATTTGCGGCTGGTTTGGAGCGCAGCGGAAAACCAGTCCGACAACATGCGCTTGTTAAAGCTATTTCTTGATGCCTTCATACATATTTCCGACAACTTCAAATTTACTTGAGTCATACTCTCTATTTATGGGAAGCGTTTCCAAACCCTCAAGCCAAGGCCATAATGGGTTTGTTTTATTCTCTTCGGCGTGTGAGTCATGAAAGAAGGTAATTAGCTCAACTGGCGAACTACATACGCTGAAGATGCTTTGTTTAAAATAGACCTTATAGAACTCCGTGTGAGAAATACTCTTTTGATGAATAATCTCATTTCTATACGATTCTAAATTCAGAAAATGCCCCCACCATTTCTGAGAATCAATTTTCTTTGTATTATAGATTCCTGTAAGGATTGACTTCACTTTGGTTCTAAGAGGCAACCAGCGCTCAATTGCTTTTTTGTCATAGATTTCAGATATACCTTTACTATTTTTTTTAGCGGTGTATTCGTAATTATCAGGGATACTCAAATTCACGAACGCTTCTAATGCGGTATAACCGAATACAATCGATGTTTGGATGCTTTCAAGGTAATCGCAAACTAAAGAGGATGCATTGTTCATCATCTCCTTTCGATCCCCAGTCATTTTATCTAAGTCGAGTTCCATTTGTTTATCAGAAAAATACTTCGAGTGTATTTTCTTTGCTTCTTGTAGTGACTTATTACTCACAGAAAGAAGCAGAGCTATGTTGTTTGGTACAAAATAAGTGATATTGCTCTTTTTGTTCAGGGATACTTTGTCAATATCCTGGATGAGCATACTGCCTCCCAGTACGCCGCCTTCATATGATTGATGGCAGACAGGTTTCATCAATCGGCTATCAACAAGACGATACCTATCAGGTGTAGTACCTACTACTAAACCTTGCTTTCCATCCGTCACTTTTTTCTTCTTTGACATGGCACACTCTAAGTGGCTTTAACAGTGTATTTGACGGAACTCTTGTTAACTCAAAAGTTAAAAAAGCTCAAACAACACATAAAAATTTAAAACGTAAAATGTTTTTAACACTTTAGCTGAATTAATTCTATAGATTAAAACGTTTGTCGATTCACTCTCCCCATCATACACTAATGTTATGAAGACATTACTCACTATTTAGTAGAGCCATGGTCTCTTGAATAACTATTACTAATACTTTGAGAAGCCTAAAACAAGGTATCAATAAGAATCCAATGAAAAATGCTAGTTAATCTTAAGTTATCTTTGAGTAAGGATACACAGCAGCCATAGACTCAATGTGTTTTGCAACGTTAGAAAGAGACTCTAAGTCACCGGTGGTTATGAGAGCGAGCGGCGTTTGGCCGTTGAAATAATCATTGTGGTTCACCATGTTCATAAAGCCATAAACATTGTCTTTATTACTGAATTGGAGGCGTAAGGCATGATGAATATTCGCTAAATAGCTTAACCTCTCCAGCTGCTCACGACTTAAACTAAAAACAGAGTCAGCGTTCAGATAACGATAATAGCTACTGCGGGAGAGACCCAATATCGCGATTTTCTGTTCATCCGAGCACCCCCAAAGTTCCAGAATTCTATTCCCCATATTAAACGCTACATTGTGTTCTATTTCTTTCTCACTCAATTTCGAGTCAGCTAAAGTCATAAATTGCCTTGTTGTGTTTACCTACGTCCACCTTAAGCTCTAACTGTATTTTTATCAATTCAGAGCAATCGAAGCATTTAATAAATGAGAGCTTCCTAGCAGGCACTTCAGACTTTTGATATTCCCTGAAGGAAGATGTCGTTTGTAATTTCCAAAACTTTAAACGTTCGCTTTTTAAAAAATCCTTTCTGGAATCTCTTACGTTTACAGTCCAGTTAGGAAGTTTTTGACGCTTTTGTGAAGCAGCGAGAGTTTAGGTTTTAGCTTCATGTTTATAATGGCCGACTACTTCCACCCTGTTAAACACGTGTTTTTATTTTTAAGTCAATTACCATTTTCTCCTATTTGTTTGTGTCGGAAAGTTGAATCCCGATTAATTGGGCAATACCCTCAAAAAAGTTACACTTTTGTATTCCACTATTTGTGTCGTACTTTTGTAACCGATACATAAAGCGCTTATTTTTTTGGTATTAACCATCAAACTCAGTCACGTTTCTGTATCCCGCTGTTTGTGTCGAACTTTTGCATTTGATTTATAAAACACTTGTTTTTGGGTATTAACCATCAAATTCGGTCACGTTTCTGCATCCCACTGTTTGTGTCGAACTTTTGTATTAGATTTATAAAACGCTTGTTTTTTGGTATTAACCATCAAACTCAGTCACGTTTCTGTATCCCACTGTTTTTGTCGTACTTTTGTATTTTCAGCCAAAAGTAAATATTTTAGACGGGATAATTTTTCGCTATCAAAATACCGAAAAAAACAGGACGAATTAGCATTACTTTAAAGTTACTGAGTCACGTTTGTAGAACAGGACAACCCCTAATGAGGAGTCTGGTATGTGATTTTTCAAACTGGATTTGCAACGCTGTTGAGCACAACATGTCATTTTGGGCTGAAAATAGGCCCTTTACTGACAAAACAGGTACCTTTATAACCTTTAATATTGTGTTTCACTTCAATGTTGGAAACACAAAAATGAAAAAAAATAAAAAAATTGAATACGCGCTATATCGCCCTTCCGTCTCTGTCGCATCGACCAAAGAAATAAATCAAAAGAGAACGCTCATTTTACCTCACCAATACACACCTAGTATGAAGGGCCAGATATATTGTCCAGAGTGTTATGGGCAATTACGCCGAAGCCCTGAAAACAAACCCTACGACGCGCGAGGTAGAGAGGCTTTTTTTGCCCATGTTTCTAAAGAAAAAATCAAATGCAGCCTGCGGAGGACAGGCAGATCTGCAACGTCTAAAACAGACACATTAACTACCTCAAAAACCGAAAACGATTATCGTAGCTCCCTAGTGGCTAGACAAACAGTATTGTCAAAAAGTGTTGGGGCTTTGCCTTCTCTCGTTTACTTTGCTACGCCCAATACGTTTGATACATACACGTTGTTGCAACGCAAAATTAAATCTTTAAATAATATCAACATTAACTCACCTACTTGTGCCGCCAATCAAGTATCT
>Ga0115572_10001499_pt1 | contig 18999 bp, 30 predicted proteins | sample COGITO_mtgs_1206_FD_88681 | JGI IMG/M metagenome (GOLD analysis project Ga0115572, IMG submission 88681) | Pelagic marine microbial communities from North Sea - COGITO_mtgs_120607 | ecosystem: Environmental > Aquatic > Marine > Epipelagic | place: Germany:Helgoland, sampling site Kabeltonne... | reverse complement strand
TAGGTTCCACTGGATGACGTTGTCGAAGGTGCCACGTAACACATCTCTCAATGCATTACTGGATTCTTTTTGGAGTATAGATACCTTATCGGTTCTACTTTTTGCTTTACTAACTTTATCTAACGTTTCGTACACTTGGTACTTAATAGCGGTTATAGCCATAATCTTATTAATCCTAAAAGGTGTTGAAGCTCATTATACAGTTATATAGTTGCCTTGTCAAGCATTTATCGCGTTTTGTTTTTCTTCTCTTTTTCTATCCACTTCTTCGCTTTTGCGTTGACCGGTTTGTTGGTGAACTTAGTCGCGTCACGATATGCGGTCAAGGTTTCTTTCTCGTAGTTCTTACCTTCAGAGTTATCGACAACCAAGAAGTTGGGTTTGCCAAACATACGTTGGAACTTACCGATATTACGTTGTACCGCTTTCCAGTACTCAGTTACACCCTTTGCGCCTAGAGTACGTGATCGCATTGCGTCACGTTTGATAGCAGTATCAAGGTCTGTGTTTACGAAAATCATTGCGACATCGTAACCCAGTGCTTTTACTTTCTTTGCCTGTTCTGCAATCTTGTCTGGATCTTTACCGGTGCCGTCTATCACAAGACCAAGTCGACCTTTTAGATATATGGCTTCTTTTGTACCAGTGAGTCTCTTTGCTTTACCTCGAATCTCTTGTCCTTTCGGAGAGAAGATGTTATCTGGATTCATTTCCATACCAGCTTTTTTCATGGCATTTTCGAATGCGTCGTCTGAGTTAACAACCTTATAACCCAAAGAAGTCAATCCAGTCTTACCGACAATGAATGACTTACCGGAACCAGGCCCACCTGCGAGAAAGATTGCTTTAAAAATTGCGGGGTCGTTGACACCCTCTTCTAGATATTTACTAAACCTTAACACAGATACACCCTTATTGTAGTATGATATTATTTATAAAACTTCTGTACTGAAGTAACAAAGTTTTTCGTTGTTATATACAACTAATCCATCTAACGCAGTTTCTTCTAATACTTGAAATGCTTCCTTTAATGTATTTAGTATTGGTTTACCCTTAACATTGAAAGATGTGTTGAGTAATACCCCGCCACAGGCGCCCAGAAGGTCGTAGACGAACGCATTTGACTTTCTGGTAACTGACTGCACCCTTGCCGAACCATCTACATGTGTTACAGCTGCAAGTTGTTCTTTATACTCTTCACGTACTTTAACACTGAAGTTCATGTATTCTAGGTTATCATATGACCCTGCATCAAAGTATATATGTGCGTCTTCCTGTCGCACCATAGGCGCAAACGGTCTGTAGGACTCTCTACGTTTGACTAGGTTGACCTTATCCTTCTTATCCCAACCCTTGGGGTCGCAGATGATTGATCGATTGCCTAACGCACGAGGGCCAACCTCTGCATTACCCTGCACCAAACCAATGATCTTGTCCTCCTTCAGAAGACCTACTAACTGGTCTATTGAGATGATTGCAGAACTAAACTTGTTTCGATAATTAAACATCTCGGGCATGTCTTGAATCGGTAGACCTGCATAACGAATGTCTGCACCAATGAAATCAAGTCGTTTATTTATTGACATGTATTGACATAACATACCAAAGGGTAGTCCATTGTCGGTGACATCTGGTGGTACAAATACTTCTAGACCCAACTCTTCCTGTATTCGTGTGTTGGTAAGAATGTTCAAGGCACAACCACCAGAAAGAATCAGACGTTTGCCGTTACGACAGATCTCCGCCCACACTTCTGGTTCTCGCAGATATTGCAGAACGTTCTCTTCATGTTGTTGTTGAATACCCGCAGCAATGTCACACTCTTCTTCCCATGTAACCTGAAAGGGACTGACCATCAATTGAAAATGGTTAATCTCTTCTGGGAGTTCTCCCCAGTTTATATTAAACCACTTTTTACCATCTGGTTGTTGTTCACCAGTACGCATGATACCGTCTGATCTCAACTGTCCCGCGTCTGCATTATATGATCTTCGATACCAAATCCATGCTGGGTTGACCATATTGGTTATTTCTTCATCTTCATTAATCAAACCTCTACCTAGGAATGCATGGTAACTATCACGATTTCCGTACGCAGACATTCCCATGACTTTACCTGGCATGTCTAGAGACGAATCGGTCTTACTGACCATCTTTTGGCAACCTAGTCCAGCGGCTAAGTTATAGTTGCGACCAAAGAAATATGGCCACGGTTGAGGAGCATCCCTATCGTAGTTGGCGTGCGAGGCGGGTTTCACTAACCAAGGACGGCAAAAAAATACATGGGTATGACCGTCATCTCCACCCGCATCAGAAGTAAACGCAGTACAAGTCTTTTCTTCCTTTGCCCAAGGTGACTGTGCATATGCACCCCACGCATGAGCGCGATGGTGGCGTTTGTGCCACTCGATCTTACGTACGTTGAAGATACTTTTGACTAGTTCAGGGTTAAGTGCAAGACTGTCATCTCTATATAGATCGTGTCCTCCACTGTATGAACCAACTATGAATGCATCATAGTCGTTCTTGATACCCAAGGTCTTTTCAGAGATCTCTAAAACAGTCTCTAGTATCTCTCTTTCTTCTTCTTTTCTTGCATGTCCCCTATAGTGTTTTATTCCTGTTAATTTTTCAATCTCTATGACGTGAAATGTTTTTGTTTGGTCGTTGTACAAACATATTGAGGAATCGTGTCCCCAATAAGCAGCGGCCAAGTTAGCCATCAGGTTCTCCTTTTCCTAGATGTTTTGCATGGATTTTACACCCTATAAATGAATTGTAATAATCATCACTTAGCAAGACATCTTTCTCGAACTGAATCTTTGCTTCGTAATAAGAACAATCTCCCTTCGTCTTACACAGACGTAGGATCTCTCTATGATATTTTTCGCCACCGTGATCTTCTACCAGTATCTTTAACGCTTCATTACTACCATAGTACTCACGCCAGTCAGACTGTTTGGTAACCTTACGTTTCCGTTTGGTTCCTTTGAGAGGGGGTAATCTGCGAGTAGACCAGAAGAACTTCTTCCCGATATATTTCTTTCCATCAGGATCGGTGATACAATAGACAAACCCGACGAAGTCTTTTAGGAAATCTTCGTCGGGTTCAAAGTCTTGATCTTCGTACAACCAAGTATTAATCTTCCCACTCCTCCTGAGAAGGTGTACCACACATAGGACAGTGGGTAGGCTTCTCTTCAGAGTTCTTTACTATGAGGGTGACAGCAGCATCGCATACTCCACACACCATTTCATATTCGTATTCCATTGGTACCTCCTCATGCAACAGCGACCTCAGTTTCCCAACCCCAGTCACCTTCCATTCCATTAACCGAATACTCGGTCACACGTTTTTCAAAGAAGTTGTCATGAGATGCGCCATTCAATACCCAATCTAACCAAGGTAAAGGATTGTCCTTTTGTCGGAACTTAGTTTTAAGTCCTAACTGAAGTAAGCGTCTGTCTGCAATGTGACGAATGTACTTTCGTACTTCTTCTTTGGTGAGACCCTGAACGTCATTGCCTTTGAATGCAAGTGCGATGAACTTATCTTCAAGATCTACTGCTTGTTTTGCCATAGTATATATCTTTGATTTTAACTCATCATTTACGATACGTGGATGTTCGTCACAGAACTCACGGAATAACTTTGCATTACCCTGCACGTGAATGGTCTCATCACGAATAGACCACTCAACAATTGTACCCATACCCTTCATCTTACCGAAACGTTGAAAGTTCAACAACATCACGAATGATGCGAACAGTGACATACCTTCATTGAATACAGACTGCGCGAGTGCTAGTGCCAACCCAGTTTGAGTACTACAATCTCCGTCTTTCATGAAGTCAATCTTATCTGACATCTCCTTGTACTCTAGGAACGCATGGTACTCTTCGTCAGCAAGACCTAGTGTATCATTCAACAACGCATATGCACGTTGGTGTACGCCTTCACGGTTTGCAAACGACGACAACATATTACGCACTTCATTGTTCTTAAACTTTGGTATCAACAACTCATGGTAGTTTTCGCCTACCTGTACATCTGACTGTGTAAACAAACGAAGAACCTGAGTAACAAACTCTTTCTCTTCTTCCGTCAATTTAGTTTTCCAATCCTGAACGTCTTCACTAAGTTCTGCCTCATCTTCTACCCAATGAACCTCTTCGTGTTTCTTTGTCAGTTCAACTGCCCAAGGATACGCGAAAGGTTTGTACGTCTTACTGAACTCTAACAACATCTATCTTTCCTCTGATTAATAGTTTTTGAAATGATTGTATTCTTTTGGACTCCATATGAAGTCACTTGATATGGTACGTATGTATTGATAATCTAAACTTTCCATCAACTCTACAACACCAAACGAACTCTTTATTCCCTCTGGTGTTTTTAGAGAATGTTCTGTAGTAATGACTGGTCGATTTCTCTTTATTGTTTCTATTCCGCCCTTCAATACCTCCAGTTCAAGACCCTCAACATCTATCTTGATAAAGTCCACTTCGGTAAACCCAAAAGAATCTAACGTTCGGACATTACATTTAATAGGATCATGATCATTTATATCAATGTTTTTAAAATGAGAAGCATGACCTGAGAATCGTGGGTTAAAGTAAATGTCTATCTCACTTTCATCCTCTCCCAGTCCATATGGGAAAACCTCAACATTGTTTAGTTCTCGACCTTTTACATTTTCAACTAAACAATTTAAAATGTCTGGTACGATCTCAAAGGATTTAACCTCATCAAACTGTTTTGACAGGTGTTCAGATACAAACCCGTAGTTTGCACCAACATCAATAGCCACTCTTTTATTGGTTGTATTGAACGCAAAGAACTTATCTAGTTTTCTGAGAAAGTTGTGATCATAAGGTTTTTTACCAGAAACAAAATCAAGAGCAGCCCCTGACTTTTCATCTGTTAAGAATACCCAATTTCTTTGTTTGCTCTTTCCACCCATCTATCCCTCACATGCACGACACTCTTCTGTCTCTTCAAGTTGTAGTGCGCCATTGGATAACCACTTCATAAGATCATCATACCCACCAATGTATTCACCTTCTACGTAGATCTGTGGTACAGTTTTTACATCCTTACGTCCAGTTATCTCTGCGGCAGTCTTACCTGCATCTTCAATATCAATGGCATCGTAGGGAATACCTCGTAATTTCAACTCTTCTTTTGCGAGTTGACAGTATGGACAGTTCTTTTTGGTGTATACTAGAGTACGTCGATCGTCCTGTAGTGCGACACGTTCAACCTTCTCAGATACATTCTCTGCACGTGCCTTTGCTTCTGTACGTAGATAGTACAGACCCTTGAGTCCTTCTCTCCATGCTTTCAAGTGTACTTGGTTTACGTACGCCTTGTCTGATCCTGAAGGGAAGAATACGTTAACAGACTGACCCTGACATATGAAAGGTTGTCGATCTGCTGCGTGTGTTATTACCCAGTTCTGGTCTAGTTCTTGTGCGGTCTTGTAGATTGCTTTCTCACCTTCAGTTAGGAATGGTAGGTGTTGTACCGATCCTTTGTTGGTGATAATAGAAGTCCAGTTAGATTCTGTGTCCTCTCCTTTAGACTTCAACAGATCCACCAAGTATGCATTCTTAACTAAGAACGAACCTGCACGTGTGCGGTGTGTGTATGCACATGCCTTCAGGGGTTCAATAGAAGGACTAGTAGAGAGGATTACTCCACTGGATGCATTAGGTGCAATTGCTAACAGGTGAGAGTTTCTACGTCCAGATCCGATTCCATCTGGATACTCACCTTTCTCCACTGCAAGTCTTTCCGTCTCTGCCACTGCTGCTTCGTTAATATGGTTGAACACAACGTGATTGATCTCTCTGGCCTTGTCTGATTCCCACGCCACTCCGTGTTTCTGGAGTAGACTGTGGAAACCCATTGCACCAAGTCCAATAGATCTTTCTCTTTCAGCAGAGTATTTTGCACGTGCAATTGAGTCGGGTGCGTGTTCGATGAAATAGTCAAGGACATTATCAAGCATACGAATAAGGTCTTCGACAATCGTAGTGTCTTTCCACTCATCATAATATTCCAAATTAAGAGACGACAAACAACATACCGCAGTGCGATCAGCGGACGTGGGTAGGTGTATCTCGTTACAGAGATTACTACCATTGATCTTTAATCCCAGATCTTTTAAAGGTTTGGGTAGATACTTGTTTGCAGTGTCAATAAAGTTTAAGTAGGGTTCACCTGTACGGAATCGTGTCTCAAGGATACGTTCCCATAACTTACGTGCATCTACAGTATCTTTTACAGAATCGTCCTTGGGATCACGCAGATTGAACGGAAGACCCATCGTCACACACTCCATGAACTCATCTGTGATGTTGATGGCGTTGTGTAGGTTGAGTGCCTTGCGTTGAACGTCACCAGTAGGTATACGCATGTTCAAGAACTCAATGATATCGGGATGAGACACATCCATATATGCAGCATAAGAACCCTTACGAGTCTTACCCTGACGGTATGCAATCATATCTGCATCTACGGTGTGTAGGAAAGGCATAGGGCCAGGCGCAACATCTGATACCGTACGTACGTCACTCCAGTGACCACCGACACCACCACCGAACACAGATAACCATCGTAGTTCTGCGGTATGATCGATTAACCCTTCTAGGGTGTCCGGAACATATGTTAGGAAACAAGATATCGGTAAACCTTTACTTTTACCCTTACCGTTTCCATTGGGTGCATTGGACAACACAGGTGACGCAAACATAAAGTATTTCTTAGATACGTAGTCATACAAACGCTGTGCAAGTTTTTCATCTCCTCCTGACCATGCAATTGCTGCACGTCTGTAACCTTCTTGGGGAGATTTCTCATTATCATTTAGGTAGAAATCTTTTAACATTCCCACTGCGTAGTCCTGAAGGACAGAGTCGCGGGATTTATCAATCTTAACTGACATAGGTTTGTCTCGGTTTAGTTTTAGTAACGTTTATATGAAGGTACAGTATACACTGTACTTAGTCTTTTGTCAACTGTTCCGAGGACAATTCTTCATTTTTTTCCAACCAATCTTCACTATCCGTATCAGTATCTTCTTGTGTTGCTTTGCGATAGTATAGAATGATTTCCTTCTGCTCTAGTATATACCTACGGATCTCTTGTAGGTTGAACGCCATGTTCTCATAACCCTGTGGAGTCAGACCCATCAAGACGAACGCACCAGACTGTAACTTCTCAAGTTCAGCAATCTTTTCGTCTTTATTCTTCTCCGTGATCACAAAGAACTGCACATCTTCTAGGTTGATGGCTTGTGGTAAAGGTGGTTGGTAAATCTCTAAAGTCTTGTACTCCGTTACAGTCTTAATAATTGGTTCCGGAACGACAGGTTGTTTCCCTCCCCAGTTGATAGAGGGCATACCTGCACAACCAGTGAGTAATACTATAGATGATATAAAAAGGAGTCTACTGAACATCTGCATTTTCTATCTCCTTGCTGTCAGTTTCAATTGAACGGAATACCGCGGCAGTACCCTTGTTTATTCGTGGTTCGATAAGACCCGGCTTTGCTCTTGCCAGTCTGGTCATGTCGTGTCGTTTGAATATACCTAGGTACTCATCACGTTCTTTCTTTAGTTGATTTGATTTCTCAGTCAACTCACCTACTGCCTTGAGTTGATCTTGTAGATTATTTTCTGCACGTTCTCTTGACTTCTTCTCAGTCTCGATTGCTTGTTCCAACTGGATCTGGTTTGTTTTGAGAACAGAATTATTGGATTCTAACTGTGCGATTTGTTTCTCAGCATTATTGAGAGTCACGGTATGATATCCCCAACCTGCTGCTGCAAGTACTAATATCAGGGGTAACATCTTTAACATTCCAAACATCATTTCACCTTTTTAATTTGATAGTTGAACGGGTGTTGTGTAATTAACTCAAACTCCTCTCCGGTGGTAAGAACCCCTTTGAGACATTTGTCATTAATTTTATCTATATGTTTAAAAAGGTACTCTACTCTGGAGGCTTCATCCCGCCAAATATGGACTTCCCATTCATTATTAAGGTACTTGGATATTGCATTAACAATCCCAGTCCAACTTGAGGATACAATCCTCGATAACCCTTGCCATATTTTCTTCAAGTTCTTCTCGCTCCTTATAATATTTGTACATTTCTGTTTTATGACTCGGGGGTAGTTGATGGAACTGAATCCATTCTTCGGGAGTCATAAACTTTTTTGCGGGGTAACTGATTTCAAACCCTATCTCGTAATAGGGTTGATCAGTCGCTAGATCTATCTTTTCTTCTAGGCTACCAGAAAAGGCAACGCACCCCGTCAAAAACAGAGAACATATTAGGAGTGCGTATAGTTTCACTTTCCTCGACGGACTCTTTTACCTGCAACCTCAATATAGTTCCGAGTCAAGACCTTAGTCTTTCTCTTCTTCTTAGGTTGCATGTCCGCAGTATCATGTGGTATTCCCGCATCGGCTGCGGTCATCGCATCTTCGTACATTTGTTTAAACGTTTTCATTTAGAATACCAAGCACAACGCGATACCAAAGAGCACACCAAAACCTTTGTGTACCCATGTCATTTCGTAGTCTGTCATGGCATACCGAACCTGAAGACTATCCTGTTGGTTTTCGTGCCACATCTTTATTTTCTGTAGGATGTTCATCTTGTTATTTCTCCTAGAGTAACATACAATGAGTGTCCTGTATTTATGTGTTCAACACAATAAACTCTCTGTCCTAACACACTTCCTACAGGAAAACAACCTTCTTTCACTCTTATATTGTCGTTTTTGTTTGCGATTTCTGAACACAACTTGATGTCCAGTTTGTTTTCCCTCAGACGATAAACACCTTGACCTAACTCGCCACCATCCGAGGTATACCACTTTGAATCTTCTTCAAGTAATTCGAAATCTAAATCAGAGTTTGCAATGATTTTGTCAATAGACTTATCACTCATGTCGTACTTTTCTTTGATCAGAAACAATGCAGCTGCATAGGATGCGAGTTTACTCCCACCGCCAGGCACTTTGTTCAGTAGACGTTTGACATTAAATACCAGTCTCATGAACGTACTGTACGCATCTTTCTCTTCTGTAGTCTTGATCTTCTTCGACTTATTCCGGACACCCTTATCATCGATCAAACCTAATTTGAACGCGTCGGTATCTTCCCAAGGTGTTGTCAACATCTTGATGAATCGAAATGTGTAGTAGAGATCACCTGCTCTTGATGCTAGTGACATTATATTTTCCTCAGTTCTTCAACGATCCTAGGATCCATTGGGGTACTAGCATATTTAGTGTTTTCAATATGTCTAAGGTAGATTAAAAATGGTTTAATTATAGACCAGTCTGAATCACTTGGGATTTTGAACTCTAACATTCGTAGACCCGCCTCGACTCCAAAGACGTTGAAGATAACGATGAGGTGGTTTAGTAGTAGGTTTACAGGGGGACTACCGTTATCATGGTAACGGGTTATGAGACGTTTAATGTATTTAAAACGTTTTAGATCTTCATAGAACTCTTCTGCATCCACACATCGTGGATTGTAATAGTTCCTTATCGCGAATAACTCAAACGTGGAGTCTTGCAGTTCGTCGAACAAATGCATATAGTGGGTTCCGAATCTCAATTGTTATGGTACTATCTATACTGTAAAACTTTCCCCACAACCACACTCACCAGATTGGTTTGGATTAGAGAACTCGAAACCTTCATTGAGACCCCTTTTGACCCAATCTAATTTTGTACCATCAAGATACACCAGACTCTTGGAATCGATAACTACTTTAAACTGATCAAACTCTGAGACATTATCATCGTCTTCAATATTGTCTGCAAACTCTAGAACGTATGCTAATCCCGAACAACCGGTAGTTTTGACTCCTAGACGTATGCCAATACCTCTAGAACGTCCCTGTAGTTGATCTACGACACGTTTCTCTGCGGTGGGGGTGAGAGTGACACTCAAGTGAAGACACAGAGATCAATAAGTTCTGCGACAGCTCTTTTCTTTTTTATGTCTTTAACTGCGGCTTGAATGGCATCCTCAGCGAGTACTGAACAGTGAATCTTCACGGGCGGTAGTGCCAACTCTTCTGCGATCTGCGTGTTCTTGATTTGTGCGGCATCATCGACATGTTTACCTTTGACCCACTCGGTCAAGAGAGAACTGGATGCAATTGCTGAACCACAACCGTAAGTCTTGAACTTGGCATCCTGAATGATACCTTCTTTAGATACCTCGATTTGCAGACGCATCACATCACCACAGGCAGGTGCACCGACCATACCAGTACCGACATTTTCGGCAAACTCATCCATACGACCTACATTACGTGGATTCTCGTAGTGATCTATTACTTTCTCTGAGTATGCCATTAACTGAGTTTCCTCTGAATCCACTTGAATAGTGCGTAAATACTTAGACCATAGAATGCTAGAACACTCATAGGCAATGCAATATAGATTAACTCCCACGGAGATAAGAACAAGACTTCCCATGTGAACTGTGCGACTGCCTCTGCGTCACCTAGTTCTGCACCCGAAAAATCTTCTATGTCACATTCGTCCATTAGACTAGTCCGCTAAAGGGTTATCAAGTACTGTTTGGATCTTCTTATTGATCCTATCCTCTAACGCTTCGATCTGAAGTCGAGTATCGTTTTGTAAGGACTCTCGTTTCGTGTCAAACTTCTCGTTTGCCCGTTCTACCTGACCATCCACATTCTCTTCCATCGACCTTACCTGCGACGAAAATCGGTCTACGCGACGTTCCATACGATTAAAATCGTCTCGGAGATCATTCTTTATTGATCGAGAGTAATCAATTGCCTCATCAAGTTTAACGGTGATCACATCGTTACGTGCTTGAATATCGTCTACGTCAATGTTCTGGACAATCTCTTTCATGTCCATGTAGTCTTTATAAAACTCAAACGCAGCCCATGATGCTCCACCCAAAGTTGATAGAACAGTCAGGACGATGGCCATCATTCCACCCTGAAACTTTATACCGGCAATTTCTATTTCTGCCATGTCTTACCCCTAATTCTCTTCTGCAAACTTTAAGTTCCTGAGATTATAAACCTCGGCTTCCAGTTTGCGGATTTCTAGTTCCCTCGCACGTAACTCCAGTTGATACAACTTATTACAATCTAGACGTTTCTTTGGTGCACCGAGTGGAACAGTTATTTTTGCGTACACCCCCACATCCCTTACAAATCCGTTTTGGTTATACCCTTCAGGATACACACCAATGTTTTGTTGACCGAAAGTTTGGTAAGGATCATTTTGGTTCAACACACCTAACACACCGAACTCTACGTTTGTCGCAGATCCGATAGCTTGTGAACACTCGAATTGTCCTGCCCGCACTCGATCGGACTGATAACTTTGTGATGAACTTGGTAGTGCCATATTGAGTGAGTTTGATTGTCCCCAAACAGACATACTAGTTAACACCAAAAGCATTACTAAAATACTTCTCATTTTATTCTCACTTTATCTTCGAACAGATTCTCGAATATAACATAGTTTTGGTTTGGCTGTCAGCCAAAGGTCTTGACTTAGAACAGATATAGACCGCTCGATCTTTATCTGCATCTCTTATGTATATATCAATTTTCTTTTGTTTCATGTAACCAACCTGAATAGTATTTAGTGCAAATTGGTTGGCCGTTAATGCGAAAGGCACAGGATCCATGTCACCGTCGTGGACAGTTACCTTATAGTAGTTTATTTCTTTGCGAGAGTTGAATAGTCTCATTTGTGTCCGGTAAACGCCAGGGACATGGGACATGGTCAACTTAGGGTAGGTAGGTAACCACTCATGGGCAATCCCTTGCCCACTCGCGGTTATTATAATCAAAAATGATAGTACACGCCACAGTTCCATAATCTTATATCTCAGTTAAATGTAAATATCAAATAATATTCCTTTACGATATCTATATCCATATTTCATTCGTAAATAACGTGCACGATTCTTAGATGGCAATACACTCGGCAATCACAGCAGACTGATATTGTCCGCCAGGATATGCACGACCTACACCATAAACAGCTTCAGAATCGATCTTGAACCATGTAGATCCAGCAACGGTGAGAGCGATCTCAGTTACGTTGTTGTACTCTATCTTATCATTATCATACGCACTCATATTTGCGTCTGATACTTGATCTACGGAAACATCACCTGTCCAGTATACAACGTCGGTTAGTGCGGGACTTTCAGTGAATGTCTCAGGTGAGGTTATTACTGCTTTGTAATAACTTGCCTGAATCACATCAAATCGAACTACCGGTCGTACACCACCATCAGCAGGATCAGTACTCAAGGTGCCTGGCGCGGGGTTACCAAACACCCCACCGATATCTTGAGTAACTACACATTTGCTTTCCACAGAACCTGAAACAGGTACTGAGGTAGACGCATATGCAGTGTTGCCTAAAACCATTAATAACAATAATACAAAAGACTTCTTGAACATTTTATGTTCTCCCTTTTATTCTACTACTTATTTTGCATACTGTAAATTAACTAATTCCTGATGCTTTAAATCTTGCGCCAGGCCAACTCTCAAACCTTTCCTACTTCTGGGAAGTTTAGCATCCACCAACACTACTGTGTCACTGTATGTCCCCCCTTCAATAGAATACGTGTACCCCACTGGTATTCCTTTCAGTGCGATCAAACTATTGTGTAGTGCAACTTGTTCCGCACTAAACTCTGTCACTGTTGCCATGCCAAGTAAGTTCTCTAATCTTGCATCGGACTCCTCTACTTGTTCTGCCAACTTACGGCGTTCTCGACGTTCTTCTTCTTCGTCTTCTGCTCGCATATTTGCCTTTCTGTCTAACTCATCCTGAACGTAATCTTCGTCCAATGGATCGACTACTTCAATATTTTCCATTGCAACTGCGAATGGATCTTTATAGCCTGGACATGTGGGATTACTTTGTGGGTCAAAACATGGATCAAACTGATATCCATAAACGACTTCCGTGTCAACCACCTGTCCTTTACCTTCAATTTCTATAGATCCTCTACCCCAAAAATCAATTGGTATTAGGGGTACAGGTACCGATTTAGTGATTGAGTTTCCACCCAAACCACTCCAATCGTCCGTTTCACGAAAGATATAACCATCTCCCCGTGCGTTTTCGTTCTGCACGTGGACTAACATGTCATCTTCTCTATCCTTAACCGTTGTATAACGATAGAATACATTGTTGACCTGTAACCCTGCCTGTTTCGGCAGAATGTTTGTCATTACCCAATTTAATGTATCGTCACGAGCGGCGTTTCCTGTAATACCGTATATGGTATCAGAGTAACAAACCGAGCAGTAACAAAGCAACACTCCCAATACCAGCAGCTGTCTTTTGACCATTACTCATTCCCTCTTCGGCGATATCTTCGCCTTCCAACTCTGCAATTTCCCAAGCAGTTTTTGCCTCTACACCAATCTTACCGTCCTTCGGACATGGTGTTCCCGCATTCATCATAGCGTCAAAAACCCGACGATCAGTACACATGACTGAGACCGCAGCGACCTTCATCCCCATATCGTAGAGCGTCTTTGCATTCTTTAACCGCTCACAATTTTCATCCGTAATTTGTGTTCCCGTACTGATACCCAATATCTGAGTTTGTACTGCACCTGCAACTCCAAATGTACATAAATCTGAGTTAGATGTGTTAATCGTAGGTGTGATCGCTGAAGCGGGAGGCGATTTCAACGTAGTTGTGGACTCCGTTTTTGAAGAAACCGTACTATCCGTCGTACTATCTGTGTAGATAATATCCAGCGGTGTTTCATCTTCGGTCTCGTCCTGTGCAGATACGCAAAGTGATAAAACCATCAATGGGACTATGACAAACATATTTCGTAAAAACATAATTTAAACATCCTTTAAAATAACAATAATTAGTACACCTTGGTATATATATGCAAATACCATACCAAGACGCACATTGTGTCAATACTAACTATTAACAGTAAACATCCAAAACACTGAGTAGATGCAAGCGAAAAAGACAGGTACTGCGACGATACATGCAATCACATCAATCCAAAATGCTTTTGATTCAGCACTTCTTTTGGCGGCCAATATACGGGCCTGTCTTATATTTCTCCGTTCTTTCATCATATCTTCATAGAACCCTATTTGACCGGAGTAAATCAAAAACTCTCTGAGCTCACGTTCCATGTTAGCAATTTTGTGTTTCGCTGCGGTTGCTTCCAATGCAGCCGCTTCTACTGACCTACCTGTAAACAATTGACCCACCATCGATGGGTTTGATGCTTTTGCTGATTCTTCAGACAATTTGTCTTTCGCGTCAAAAAATTGAGAGAACGCACCCATAAGGTCACTTACTTCACGTCCTCTCTCAACCGCATTCTTAATAGCATTATATGCAGAACCAGCAGCGGATATAGCAGCTGCTACTTCTAACATTATATTATCCTCTTTTTACTTCTTACTTCCCGCGTATGCTTGTCCACCAAAGAAGGCTGCGACAATTGCGGCAACTGATACGAAGTATGTTGCGGCCATGTCACCTAATATCTTTGATGCGCCGTCAAGACCAATGAGGTCTGCGATAACGACAGCAAAGGGGTATAAGAGAAGACCAAACAATGCAAACCACGTCATGCTACGTTGAGCATCTCGCATTGCATCCTGATCTTCCAACTCTTTTCTCTTGAACTCAAGATGCATCTCAAGTTCCTCTTTAGAAATATGACCATCACCATTAGTATCAGCTCCGTCAAGTATATCGGAGTCGATTGTCTTCTGGTCAGCCATATTAGTCTTCCTTTAATTCCTGTGGAGCAAATGTTGCGGGAGACTCATGCCAAGTCTTCTCTTCTTCCGTGATCTCTCTTTCTACCGCAGGTGCTTCATGTAACGTACGAGGTGTATGCGGTCTCCAGTCAGGTTTTACTGCTTTCTTTACTGGTTTGGGGTTTCTTGCCTCGTGCCACTCTGCAACGAACGCAGGGGACAACTTCTGAGACTTGAGAAGTTCACCCGAAGTAGGATGAACCCAACCAGTTAGGGTAGGTACTGAGTTCTTAGGTGCTGACATTACTTCGTTCCTCCTTTGACAATCTTCTTATCACCGTTAGACAACTTGTCACTCGCACTACGAGGACTTGCTGGTTTGGTCACTTTACCTGCTTTAGATGCATCATCGTGACCTTCTTCTTCAGGTGTGATGTCTGCTTCTTTTGGACTGTCGACGTTGTTGTCCGCAGCCATCTTCTTAGAACCCGCACCCTTAAACTTGTCTAATGCTTTCTCGCCCTTACCTTTCTCTTTACTGTCAGGTTGAGTGGCTTCAGTTTTCATCTTCTTAGATGCGTGTATGTGAGACTTCTCTCGCATGATTGTCAGATCTTCTACAGGAACATTCTTCTCTACACCATGTTCGAACATAACGTCATAGTGTGTTACAATTGCAGTGCCATCTTCTTGTTCTACCAGAGTATGTTCACCAGAGATACACTCACCATAACCCCACTGTTCTGAAGTCACGTGAGACGCACAATCGTGTTTGAGTGCCTTGTGTGCAGACTTCGCGTCAAGATCATCTTCGATCTTCTTCTTGTCGCCTTTCTCTGCACGAGGACAATCAGGATCGTGGTTCTCCATAGACCCTTCACAGTCCGGACACTTATCCATCTTGTCTTTATCTTCGTTTGTGACCGCCTTAGAGATCGCCTTACGACGTTTATGAAGATACTTGTCTGTAGAGTCAGTATCTCCGTCGTTGTCGATGTCCTTATCTTTACGGTCGTCGAACTTCTTCTTGACCGCGTCTTTGTTGACAGGATCAAGGTTCTTTTCAGTTACCTGTGACCAGAGATCTGCCATCTTGTTTATGATTTCTTTGTTCATTTTTACTCTCCGATCAAGTAATAAATTGAGTTAATATTGCACCAACAACAGTAGCGACGATGCCGACAAGCACCCACGCAAACTTTTGCATGAAATTGACTTTCTCTACAAGAGTAGTCACATGTCTTTCGATATTGTCTATTTTACCCGACAAACGATTCATACGTTCGTGCTGTTCTGCACGTCGTGTCTCTAAATCTTCGATCTTCTCTTCCACCCTGGCAAGTTGTATTATAGACTCCGACATTTTGTCGATTTTATCTTCTATCCGGATCATCCGGTTTGCTGCTGTTTCAGTAACCATTACCAAGCCTTACACGACCAATATCGCGCCTTGTCTTTAGGGCCTGGATTGTCGCAGTTATGACGTGCCCTGAATGATTTTCGACGGGCAGGAATATTCTTCTTGATCGTCATGTTTTTGTCACCAAAGTTTACTTTCTTTGCCTTTCCATCACCATCTGGATCAACATAAACCTTGGACTTTTTTACATCTCCAGACATAGGTTTATTCAGAGGAACTTTCTTCCCCTGATATGTCGCTTCACTGCAATGTTGTTTAAACGATTTCATGTCTCTATTTATACCTTCTATGAATCTAGACCTTCGTTAGTTCGACTGACTAACTGCCAACCATCTTTCTTCATTCGGTCAGCAGTCGCACCGTCAACCTTGCGGGTGTAAGCACCTTTCTTAACAGTGTACACCTCTGCACCCTCATCAACTACAGTCTCTTCGACAGACTCCCTCTTACTTTTCTGATATGCGTTATACTCTTTACGTCTTTCTGCGTCCTTCTTCTTCTCGGCAGGAGTCATTTGAGATACTGGTTTACGTGCTTCTCTCATCTGACTGAATGTCATGTTTTCCTTGACAGACTCATTCTTCCAACCACCACCAGCGGCTTTGTACTGTTTAGCTGCCCATCCGTTTGCATATGCTGAGGGATATACGTCAAACTTTGCCTTTGCCTGCGACTTAAACTTAGACCAGAGTGAGGGGTTTGTTGGTACACTCTTCTCATCGAGGTATTCTTCTTTCTGCAAGTCTTTCATCTTCTGCATAGAGACGGGTTGACCTGCCTTGGAGACGATACCGTTCATACCTTCCTTTCTCTTCTGAGCGAGGAACTTCTCTGCCTCACCCTGAGTTCGGAACTTAGTTTGTAAGATTGACCCTCTCTTTGACTTTGCATAACTGACTACAAACTGTTCATTCATTTGATTGTCCGTAGTGATAAGTGTATCGACAAAAGCATTCTCTCTTATACCGTTTTTCTTTCTCCAACCCAAAACAGTTTCAGCATCATTGACTTCGTCTGCATACTTCCCTGCTTTCTTTCCGTTGGGGTTTGCTTTGACGGCAGCGGCTGCATCTTTCCTAATGTACATTAATTGCGCTTTTGGTAAGTTCCAGAATCTGTCGTTTTCGATACGAGCACCATTCCTAGGTCGACCGTCGCCCATTTTCCACTTCGACTCTTCTATTTTACTCATTTCTACCGATTCCTTTTTGTCTGTTTTTACCATAATGGGTTTGTTACCTGTGCCGGGACGATCTGCATCTGGATCTGCGCGTCTCTTTCTTCGTGCAGATGACGCACGATCTTTCTTGTCCATTGAATGTGCCTTATCACGAGGCATACACTTGGGTTTACCTTCGCCTGGTTCTCGTGCACAATCACCTTTGATCTCTCCATCGGTGCCTACACGAACCCAATCACCTTTCTTACCTTTACCAAACCACTTACGGAGATCTTCCATACGCAGTCTTGGTTCTCTTCTATTGTAGTGTTGAGTCACAATAGAGAGATTTGACTTATCGTTGTTCATAGGATTGTTATCTTTATGATGAACATCCTTTTCGTCAGTCAGGTCTTTACGACCTCTCAACGCACGACGAGCCGCATTCCTTGCAGCACGTCTTTTAATTTGTTCGGGGTCGGAATGATAGTTCGCATACTCTTTAGCATAGTCCCTACCTTTGTGTTTCACAACCCCTTTTTTTGAGTCTTTCTTACGGTCACGCATTACTGCGGACTTGTTTGCCTTGTGGGCATGTTTTGCTACTGGATTGTTTTTCATTACGTCTTTCTCTCGATATACCATACTGTGCCGGACGAACTGGTGTCAGTACGTACGTTGTATTTGTTACCTACTGCTTTCTTAACAAGTCGACCATACAACCTCTCCCTTCCCTGTAAACTTTTATCCGTCTTACTCGTGCCGGGTTTCTTGGCAGCCGACAAGTTCATGTACTTGGGGTTTTCCATTCTTATGAAATCTTTTACCAACTTAAAAACAGTTGCCATAATCTTTAATGCATCACCTTCACCCGTCATTCCTTGGTGGCTCTCATTACGTACAAAGTTTATCTCCCAATCGAGTTCCTCATCGTCATCAATATGATCATTCGCACCGAAGTCTACATCAACCTTTCCACCATCGTCAAGTTTAAATGTAGATCGATACTCCCATTTCCCGTCTTTCTTTAGAGTGGCAGGGTAAGTCCTATCTAATGCTTCGTCTAGTTCTCTAAACGTTATCATTTTTTATCTTCGTTCGTCTTAGGTTGAGTCTTACGAGCGATTGCATTGGCACGTGCAATCCGAGCGCGATCAAGTATACGATCGTGTTTCTTTGCATCCGTATCCTTCTCACGTGCGATCCTTTCACGTGCGCGATCAAGAGCATCTTCTTTGATCATCGATTCCGCCATCCTAACAACGTTCGCTAACGCACGGGCATCAACCCCTTTAACATTGTACTTGCGTATAATCTGTGCGGCGTGATACTCTGCACCATGACGACCTTTCTTGTCGTTCTTTTCCATCTCTTTCCGTACAAACTTGGCAATCTCTTTGTATTTCTTTGCCTGAAACGTTTTAGAAAGAAACTGTTTAATCATAGCGGGTGTCGACATTTCGTCAAGATCATCGCATGACTCAACAACCTGTTCGTACTTTAGTTCTTTGTCTGGAGACTTGAATGCTTTCTTACGCATAATGGTCTTGTTGACTACTTCGAACTCACCATTCTTCCAGTTGATAACTATAGGTAGGTTCAGATCAGACTGCAT
>Ga0115572_10001497_pt1 | contig 19004 bp, 11 predicted proteins | sample COGITO_mtgs_1206_FD_88681 | JGI IMG/M metagenome (GOLD analysis project Ga0115572, IMG submission 88681) | Pelagic marine microbial communities from North Sea - COGITO_mtgs_120607 | ecosystem: Environmental > Aquatic > Marine > Epipelagic | place: Germany:Helgoland, sampling site Kabeltonne... | reverse complement strand
GCTGAGATTGAAGAATTAAAAGATATAAATAACAGAGTATAAAGGAAAAAAATGGCAGTTTATTCCAATATAGTAGTTGATCAAGGAGCAGATTACTCAGCTTCTATTGATGTTACTGATAGTGATGGAGATAATTTGAACTTAACAGGATATACTGGTGCAGGTCAAATTAGAAAAACATATTCATCATCAACAGCTGTAGATTTTGCAGTTTCAGTCGCATCACCAGCTGCGGCAGGAGTATTAAATATAAGTTTGACAAATGCTCAAACAAATGCTATGAAAGCTGGACGTTATGTCTATGATGTAGAGATAACAAGTTCAGGAGGAACAAAAACAAGAGTTTTAGAAGGACAATTAGAAATTACACCTGGAGTTACAACAATCTAATGGCAAATATAAAAGCTAAAATAAGAAGAAATCCTGATAAAATTACTGCTCAAACTTTAAAAGTAGGTAATGTTGCTTTAACCGATTTAACGGACATTAATGCAACAGGGACCTCAGATGGTGCGGTTTTACTTTATAATGGAACAACAACAAAATGGGATGCGACTACTATAGTAGGTAATCAAAATACTAATATAACTGGAGGCACATACTAGTGGCTAATTTAACAAGAATAAAAATATTAACAACGGGCTCAACCACCACAGCTCCTGCTAATATAAAAACGGGTGAGTTGGCATACTCTTATGTAGCAGGTACTCAAGCAAATAATGGTGATAGATTATACATAGGAACAGGTACAGAATCTGGTGGAGTTGCTGCTTCCGTTGATCTTATCGGTGGTAAGTATTTTACTGGTCTTTTAGATCATGTACATGGTACAACAACAGCAAATAGTGCTTTAATTGTTGACGGTAATAAACATGTAGATGAATTAAATATTGGTAGTTTAGCACTTGAAGCTTCTGGTGGAAGTGGTCAAGTTGTTACTGCAATTTCTACAGATACAAGTTTAGATGGTGGAAGTGCTTCAAATGCAACTTTACCTACTCAGTTAGCTGTTAAAACATATGTTGATGCTCAAGTTACTGCTCAGGATTTAGATTTCCAAGCCGATGCAGGTGGTGCATTATCTATTGATTTAGATTCAGAAACACTTACTATTTCTGGTGATACTGGTATTACAACAACTGGTTCAGGCAATACAATTGAAATTGACCTTGATGATACTGCAGTCACAGCAGGTTCATATGGTTCACAAACACAAATTCCAACATTTACAGTTGATCAACAAGGTAGATTAACAGCAGCTTCAACAGTTGCAGTTGCTACAGCATTAACAGTTGATGGCGATACTGGTACAGGTGATGTTGATCTTCTAACAGACGATTTACAAATTACTGGTACTGCTAACGAGATTGAAACAGTATCTTCAAAAAGTGGTACAGATGTAACACTTCAAATTGGTTTACCTGATGATGTTACAATTGGTAATGACTTAACAGTTACAACAGATTTAGATGTTGGTGGTTCTAACTTTACAGTTGCAGGAGCTACAGGTAATACGGTTATTCAAGGTAACTTAAATGTTAATGGTTCAACAATTAATCTTGGTAATGGTTTATCAGATAACGTTGTTGTTTCAGGTAACTTAACAGTTCAAGGTACAACAACCACAGTAGAATCAACAACAGTTACTATTGATGATCCAGTACTTGCATTAGCCGATAACACAACCTCAAATACATCAGACGGTCTTGATCGTGGTGTAAGATTCAAGTGGGGAACAGGTTCAGCAGTTGCAACAGGGTTCTTTGGATTTGATATTCAATCAGAAAGATTTGTCTTTACTAAAGACGAAACAGTAACATCAGACGATTTCTCTACTCCTTGGAGTGATGCGGAATTTGGTAACATTTATGGTACTGGTGCTGATTTAGGTAATATCCAAATTGGTATTACTGGCGATAATGAAATCGATACTGTATCTGGTAACTTAACAATTGATTCAGCTGGTGGAACAGTTACAATTGATGATAACTTAAGTGTTACAGGAACAGTTACTTTAACAAATGATCTTGCAGTAACTGAAGGTGGTACTGGTGTATCATCATTTACAGACAATGGTGTTTTGTATGGAGATGGTTCAAATGCATTAGATGTTACAGCTGCTTCAACAGCTGATGGTTCTCTATTACAAGCAGATTCTGGGGGTGCTCCAGCATTTTCTAATATTATTGATGGTGGAACCTACTAAGTAGTATAAATACTATTATACCATATATATGGTAGAAAGTAAACAGTTTTATTAAATTCTCTATATAGAGATTGAACAGATAGGAGAAGCCAAAATTGGCCCGCAATACTAATATTAAATTAAGGCGTTCTGCCACATCAGGCGCTATACCAACTACAGCCAATTTAGATCTAGGTGAGTTAGCGATTAACACCTATGATGGTAAACTTTTCCTCAAAAAAAATGTATCAGGTACAGAATCAATTGTAGAAATTGGTTCATCAACTGAAAGTCAAGAAGCAGTATGGACGGAATATGTATATACTGCAACGGCATCACAAACAACCTTTGTAGGCTCAGACGATAATAGTAATACGCTTTCATACACACCACTCTTTTTACAAGTATTTCTAAATGGTGTTTTACTCGACAATGGAACAGATTATACTGCAACATCAGGATCATCAGTTGTTCTTGTTAATGCTGCAGCAGCAGGTGATTTACTTCAAGTTGCTTCCTTTGTAAAAGTTATTGGAGATGGCGATATTGTTGTTAATTCTTTTACAGGTGATGGTTCAACTGCAGCCTATACTCTTACTGCTAATCCAGATACAGAAGATAATACAACAGTATTTGTAGATGGAGTATATCAAGAAAAAGATACATATACAGTTTCAGGTACAACATTAACTTTTGATGCAAATGTTTCTAATGGTGCTTCGATCGAAGTTCTTATTGGAAGTAGAAATGTAACTCTTTCAAATATTGCTGATTTATCTATTTCGGGCGATTTAGTTGTTGATGATGGAGCTAGATCACTAACGTATGATGTCTCGGCAGGAGAACTAAACCATGCAGGAGCTACATTCCATATAAATAAAAGCAATGGTGTAGATGTAGCCATAGGAAACGATGATTTCTATGTAGACATGAGTACTTCAAGAGTAGGTATCGGAACTACTAACCCACAAAAACTACTCCATGTTTCAGACTTATCAGGTTCAGCACAAATCATGATTAGTAGTAGTGATAGTGGTGTAGCTTCTTTGCAGTTTAGTGATGCTGTTGGTGGCTCTGTTGCAAGAGGATATATTGAATATGATAATTCCACGAATCATTTAGCTTTAGGTACTGGAGCATTGGAACGACTTCGCGTAGATAGCTCTGGCAACGTAGGTATCGGAACGACTTCGCCAAGTGAAAAGCTACACATTTCAAGCACTCTAACAGAATCTTTAGTTGAAGGTACAAACAATAGTGTGAGTGCTCTTGTTGCAGGTGTTTCTGTAAAAGCTCCTTTTTATAGAAAAGCAGGTTTTACTATTTACGATGAAAATGATGCTGAACATTTCTTTATAGGTAGACCTTATGCTGGGGTTAATGCTTTTGACATAAGTAATAGGGGTACTTCACGTTTAAGAATTGACTCCCTTGGCTTAGTGGGTATTGGTACGACTTCGCCAACAACACCTTTACATGTTTACCATGCTACCACTGATACAGTTGCAAACTTTCAAAGTGGCGATAACTCTGTAGCAGTAAACTTTACTGCATTAGATAATTCTATGCAGATAGCTACTTCAGGAACAGATGGTATTATAAAAAACAATGGAGCTGGTAGCTTTAGGTTGTTTAATAATGGAAGCGAAAGAGCCAGAATCAGTAACTCTGGAAACTTATCCGTAGGTACAACTGACGGACAAGGTGGGATTGCAGGTTCAACAACAGAAGGCCTTGCTTTAAATGGACAGTTTAACTTTATAGGAGCTACAAGGTCAGGATCAACTCCAGCTATATTTAATCGTATAACATCAGATGGTGCTATTGTTGCTCTTCGTAGAGACGGCTCAACATTTGCAACCATTGGTGTTGCTAATGCTAACAATGTAACTATTGACAGCACCGCAACAGACCATACTGGTTTAGAATTTGGTAATGATATATTGCCACGCAGAAATGCAGCCGTAGTAGATAATCAAACAAATTTAGGTACTAGCTCATATCGTTTTGCTAACTTGTATTCAAGCAATATATTTGCATCATCTGTAGGCATAGGAACAACTTCGCCTGCATCAAACTTGCATATAAAAACTTCTGTAGATAACAGCTTATCTCAAGGCTTGGTTATTGAAAGAAGTGCCAATACTGATAGAGGTTACATTAACTACAATGGCGGTGCTTTTCAATTTAGATCAACTGTTGGAGATCCAATAGTATTTGGTGAAACAGATAGTGAACATTTGAGGGTAGCACCTGATGGAAACGTAGGTATTGGAACAAACGCGCCAAATGCAAAATTACAAGTAGAAGAATACGGAATCGATACAACAGAAACTTCTACAACTGCAACAACTCAGGTTGCAATACATACAATGGCTGCAGCAACATTTCGTTCTGCAAGATTTACAGTACAGGTTACAAACAGTACAGATAGTACATATCATTTAACAGAAATTCTTATGATTCATGATGGAACAACACCATCTATTACAGAATATGGTACAATATTTACTGGAAGCGCAGAGGCAACCTTTGATGCAGATATATCTTCTGGTAATGTACGCCTTCTTGCTACTCCAGCCTCAACAGATTCAATGGAATTTAAAGTAATTTGCCATAGCATAACAGTTTAAAGTTTTTTTTATATAAATAGATTATATAATTTACCCGTGGAGAGTGAAACGGTATGGCAACAGACAAAAATTTTATAGTAAAGAATGGCCTTGAAGTAGGTGGCCAAGAAGTAATCAGTTCATCAGGCGTAGTATCATCTGCGGCTCTTGGTGGCCAAACTCTTGGTACAACAGATAGTCCAACATTTGCAAATACAACCCTTACTGGTTCTCTTCGTGGACCAGCTACATTTACAATAGATCCTGCAGCAGTCGGTGATAATACCGGAACACTTGTCATTGCAGGTAATCTACAGGTTGATGGCACAACGACGACAATTAATTCTACTACAATGGAAGTAGATGATCTTAATATTACATTAGCAAGTGGAGCAGCCAATGCAGCTGCAGCCAATGGTGCTGGAATTACAGTTGATGGAGCAAGTGCTACAATTACTTACGATGGTACTAATGACGAATGGGACTTTAATAAAGATATAAATGTAACAGGTACAGTAACTGCTGATGGTTTGACTGTTGATGGTGATGCTTCTATTTCATCAGCAAATGCAAGATTACGATTATTTGAAACAGATACTACTGATTTAAACACTCAATTCCAAAATCAAGCTGGTGACTTTTTTATAAAAACAATCCCTGATGATGCTTCATCATCTAAATCAAGATTTGGAATTGACCACTCAACAGGAGACATCTCCTTTTACGAAGATACAGGTACAACAGCAAAACTATTTTGGGATGCAAGTGCTGAATCGCTTGGAATTGGAACGAGCAGTCCTGATTCTATTTTACACATAGAAGGTAGTGGTGTTGATTCATTAAGATTTGGAAATATTGGCACAAGTGGAAATTCTGCTTTAAGAATTTCAAGAGACGATACAACTATATCAGGTAATCCTTTGGGTTATTTAGAGTTTGGTGGCAAAGATAATACTGGTAATGTTGATACTGCTCATGCTTATATAGGTGCTATTGCAGGCTCACATGGTGCAGGAGATAATCCAACAAACTTAACTTTTGGCACAACTCCTAATGGTAGTTCAACTATAGTGGAAGTTATGCGTATTGATGAGTCTGGCAATGTTGGTATTGGTCAAACGTCTCCTAGTGCTGATTTAGAAATTAAACGGGCAGGTTCTTCTACTATTAGATTAACCAACGCATTAGATGTTCAGTCAGCCAACGACATAATTGGCGAGATAGAGTTTTACTCTGCTGAGAACAGCTCTCCAAACGATAGTGTCAGAGCAGACATCACAGCTATAAACGAAGATACTCTTAATAATGTAGCTTTAGCTTTTGGTACTGCAGCTAATGCTGGAAATGTTACAGAACGCATGAGAATAGACTCATCAGGCAACGTTGGAATTGGAACGAGCAGTCCTGATAACACATTAATGGTACAAGGTGCTTCTACAGATGGAACTAGTTCTACTGGAAATGTTGCTTTATTTGAAGGACCAAGTGGCACAAATGGATTTAAAATCTTTATAGACGACACAGAAAATGCAGCAGGATTACAAACAATCGCAACTGATGATTTACTTTTAAATCCTCATGGCGGCAATGTTGGAATTGGTACGACTAGTCCTGCAAGTCCTTTAGAAATTTCATCTAATGCTGCTCAAATACGCATATCAACAGCATCAGATAGTACAAATTATAGAACAGAAATTAGTAGTCCTTATGACTCTGCAAATCCATTTAAAATAAATGGTGTTTATAATGGCACTTCTGTTGATTTTGTTAAAATATCAGCAGGTGGTGGTTTTGTAAGTCCAACACTACGTCTTGGTACAGGCATGGCCAACACTGCTCTATATACAGGAACAGCAGAACGCCTACGCATAGACTCATCAGGTCGTCTGTTGGTGGGTAAAACTGCTGTAGATAATACTACAGTTGGATTTAGATTTGATGGAAGTTCAGGTTTTGCATCTTTTGTTAGAGATGGTAATGCTTCATTACTTCTTGTTAGAAAATCAGATGATGGTGACATTTTACAATTTAAAAAAGACACCACAACAGTTGGAAGTATTGGTACTAGAGATTCAGGTGCATTAGAGATTGGTTCAGGAGATGTTTATCTGCAATTCAATGGTGCAAATGATTGGATAAAACCAGTTGATGGTTCAGGCAGTAATAAATCAGGTGTAGACTTAGGAACAAGTGGTGCAAAATTTGATAACCTCTACCTTTCAGGTACAGCATCCATAGGCAACCTAACCATCGCAGGTGCTCAAGGCTCAGATGGACAACTTCTAACATCAACAGGTTCAGGCATTGCTTGGGAAGATGCACCTGCTGGTGGCCCTACATTTAAAACCTTTGGCACTGACTCCATAATGATTGGAGACACAACCACAGGCACAATTAATGCAGCAGATGAAAATGTCGGAGTAGGTGTTAATGTTTTTGCAAGTTTAACTACTGGGGATAGAAATGTAGCTCTCGGTCATAATACTTTAACTACCATTACAACCTCAAGTGAAAATACTGCGGTGGGTTACAATGCAGGAAAATCCCTAACAACTGTAGGAGGTAATGCTTTTTTTGGTAATTATGCAGGAGAATTTTCAACAGGTGCTTCAAATACATTTGTAGGTAATCAAGCAGGAAAAAATAGCACTGGTTCTGAAAATACAGCCTTTGGTGGAGTGGCTCTTAGGGCAAATGTCTCAGGTACTCAATTAACAGCTATTGGCAAAGATGCTCTAAGAAATAATACTGCAAGTGCTAATACTGCAGTAGGATTTGCATCATTAAAAGCAAACACTTCAGGTACTCAAAATAATGCTTTTGGTTCTTCAAGTTTAACAGCTTGCACAACAGGTAGCTATAATGTTGGGGTTGGACAAGCAACTCTTGCTAATTTAACAACAGGTTCAAATAATGTTGCTGTAGGTGATAATGCCATGCAATTTGGAACAACTGAATATGAAAATGTTGCAGTTGGTGTAAATGCCGGAAGAAACTATACAGGAAGAGGTGCTGTTTCTGTTGGATATCAAGCCGCTTATTCGCAAACTGCATCATCTACAGTAGCTATTGGAGAATATGCTGCATATGATTCAACAACTTCTGATGATTCAGTTTATATTGGTAGACTTTGTGGAGAAAATGTTACTACTGGTTTTACCAATGTAATGATGGGGGATAGAGCAGGACAGCTTGCTACTACTGGAGCTTATAATGTTTTCTTAGGATATAAAGCTGGGGACAATGTAACAACTGGAAGTAGTAATATTGTTATTGGAAGTTCAAATACCAGTTCAGCAACATCTTCAAGTGAGTGTACAATTCCTGTAACAACTTTTAGATTACAAACAGGTTCTATTACAAACTATTCAGATGCTAGGGATAAATCAAATGTAGAAGATTCTCCTTATGGATTAGAGTTTTTAGAAAAAGTAAAATTAAGAAAATGGCTTTGGGATTGTAGAGAAGAATTTAAGGAAGACAATCAACTTAATGGAAAAGAAAGAATCGGTTTTGTTGCTCAAGAATTATTAGAAGTAATGAACGAAGAAGATAATGAAGTATTAGATTTGGTATATGAATCAAATCCAGATAGACTTGAAGTAAGATATTCAAATTTACTTCCTATAGCTTTAAAAGCAATACAAGAATTATCAACAAAAGTAAAAGAATTAGAGGAGAAATTAAATGACTAGAGACGCAACAAGAACTTTAAATAATGCAATGGATTCTGTAAATTTAATAAATCAAATTAATGAAGGGGATTTTTCATATTTTCTTCCAGGTTATACTCAAGAAGTTATTAATCGTAGAGTTACAGAAAATGTACAACATCTTGAAATTATTTTAGCTTACGAAGAAGTAGTAGCAGATGAAACAGACAAAACACCATATACAGATGCAATTGCAACAGGCAAACAATATTTAACGGATAACAGCTAATGGCATATACAATAAACAGAAGATTATCAACACTTGTAGATAGTAATGGTCAATTAAATACTGGTAAAATATCTAATGATTATATCACAGGTGATCATATTGCAGATAATGTTATTACCGCTGCAATGCTTCATACTTCATTTACAGTATCAACAAGTAATTTAACTGCAATTGATACTGATGATGTATCAGAAGGTTCAAGTAATCTTTATTACACAGATGCAAGAGCAAGAGGTGCTGTAAGTGCTACTGGGTCTATTAGTTATAATTCTTCAACTGGTGTATTTTCATTTACACAAGGTGATACTGATACAATATCAGAAGGAAGTACTAATCTTTACTTTACTAATGAAAGAGTAGATGATCGAGTTAATGCATTATTGACAGCTGGTACAGGTATTACATTAACATATGACGATGGTGCTAATACTCTTACTATCGCAGGTGCAGCACAATATGGTGATAGTGATGTTGAGAGTTATTTAGATACTAATGGCTTAACTCTTCCTGATAATGTCAAAGCTCAGTTTGGTGCTTCTAATGATTTAGAAATTTACCATGATAGTTCTAATAGTTATATTGTAGATAGTGGTACAGGAGATTTAAACATACAAGCCACAAACTTATCTATAAAAAATGCATCAGGTGGCTCAAATTATCTACGGGCAACTACTGGTGGAGCATTATTAATTTATTATTCGGGAGCACAAAAACTAGCAACAACCTCATCAGGCATAGACGTAACAGGTGCAGTTGTAGCAACCTCATTTAGTGACGGAACAATTTCCGGAATCACGTTTATTGATGAAGATTCATTTGCAACAAACTCCGCAACAAGAGTACCAACACAACAATCAATTAAAGCATATGTAGATACACAAGTTGCAGGAGTGGTAGACTCAGCTCCAGCTGCATTAGATACGCTTAACGAATTAGCAGCAGCACTTGGAGATGACGCAAACTTCTCTACAACAACCTCAACAGCATTAGGAAATCGCTTACGAGTTGATACAGCAGCTCAAGGTTTAACTGGAACACAACAAGCAAACGCAATTACGAATCTCGGAATTACAGCAACAAAGGCTGAATTAAATTACGTAGATGGCGTAACAAGTAATATTCAAACACAATTAGACGGTAAACAAGCTTCAGGTAGTTACTTAACTGGTAACCAAACAATCACACTGAGTGGAGATGTATCTGGTTCAGGTACAACAAGTATTGCAGTTACAATAGCAGATGATTCACATAACCATGTAATAAGTAATGTTGATGGATTACAAACAGCTTTAGATGCCAAACTTGCTTCATCATCATACACAGCAGCCGATGTACTTACAAAGATTAAGACAGTAGATGGAGCAGGATCAGGTCTAGATGCAGATTTGCTTGATGGTATTAGTAGTGCTTCTTTCTTAAGAAGTAATGCATCGGATACAGCATCAGGAGATTTAACATTTACAGGATTCTGTACATTTGATAATGATGCCAGCCCAGCAGTTAAAATTATTTCTGATGATTTTGCAGAAGGTTTAGAAATACATAGAAACCATGTAACCAATGCACCAGGTATAAAATTTACAAACACCACTGGACAACTTGGTATTTTATTTGCTAATGGTTCAGGAGTATTGCAGTGGAGAAACTTAGCAACTACAAATTCATATAGCATCTGGCACGATGGTAACGATGGTGCAGGTAGTGGTCTAGACGCAGATTTACTTGATGGACAACAAGGTTCTTATTATGCTCCTGCTTCAACTGCTTTAACTACATCGACATCTTTTGGTGGAGATGTATCAGGAACATATAACGCTATAGTAATAGCAAATGATTCACATACCCATACCTTTGATAATTTAACAGGCAAGCAAGCCGGAACAGGCGATTATTCAACCACCGGAGCTTTGGTTGCAGGTAGAGGCTCTGGGTCTATTGCAATGACAATTAATGATGGCTATGGAAATAGTAATTTAACCTTTAATCATCAAGGCGGAACACCTGATCAAAATGGTAATGCTGCAAGAATTGAGGTAAACACAGATGCTTCAACCAATGCTTCAATGAATTTTGAAATTAAAAGTGGCGTAACTGGCGGAACTCCTGCAGGTCTAACCACTGTTTTAAATCTAGCGGAAGGTGTAGCAGCAGTTACAGGAAACATAACTGTAACAGGTACAGTTGATGGTCGAGATATAGCATCCGATGGTAGTAAACTCGATGGTATTGAATCAGGTGCTACCGCAGATCAAACTGCTGCTGAGATATTAACGGCAATTAAAACAGTTGATGGAGCAGGTAGTGGTTTAGATGCCGACTTGTTAGATGGTCTTAGCGAAGCCACATTCATGCGTAGAAGTGCTAACTCTCAACTAGACATGAACAACAATGATATTGTTGGCGTCGACCAAATTATTCATGAAGGTGATTCCAATACTTATATACAATTCCATGCGGCTGATCAGTGGCGTGTTGTAACTGGTGCTAGTGAAAGATTAGAAGCTAATAATACAAGAACAACAGTAAATAATGGTTATTTACAAGTTACAGGAAGCACAAGTCATCTTGTAGCAACAAGCACAGCAACTGCAGCTACGACGAGAATAGGTCTTATAGCAACACATCAACCTGCGATAGTTTTTGATACAAGTTCAACAGCTGTCACAGGAGCAAGAAGAATTTATACAATTGCAAATATGACAGGAGATAGACTAAGAATTGGTAATCCAGATTTTCCTGAAACCCTTGCAATTAATAATACAGGTTACGTATCCACTTCTGGGCCGATGACAGTTGGTGATGACTTGACTGTCAGTGGCGGCAATATATTTACTGACACTAGTCAGCAAAGAGTAAAGCTGTCTGTTTGGTCTAATACTACCTATGGAATTGGTATGCAGGCAGGTTATACTTTTGGTGGAATAGCTAGTGAGTATGTCTTAACAAACCAAATGAGTAATACTAATGGTAGAGGCTTTTGGTGGGGTGATAGCGGACATACAAATGCTCAAGGAGCAATGGCTCTTACTACTCAAGGATATTTAACTGTAGCTAATCGTATACGTGTAGGTTATGGTGAATCTGACACAACTACACCAAGTAAAGATCTAGATGTTAGTGGAGAAGCTAGTATTGGAAGCCTAATGGTTGGTGCTACAACAACACCAGCAATGCAACTCCAAGTAAAAGATACTACAAATTATCATGGTATTTTAGTAAATGGAAATGCTGCTCCAAACGTTTGTTTCGATCGAAGCACAGGAACAACGGCTGAATGGAAGGTTGGTATAAGTGGAAATATTGGAACAAGTTTTGCAATCTCAAAAGGCACAGCAAATGATGATAAATTACTTATTGATAGCTCAGGAAATGTTGGTATTGGACCGACTAGTCCAGGCGCAAAACTGCATGTTGAAGGAAATATTCTAGTTAATAGTGGAAGTCCCGATTTATACCTTGGAACAACTAGTGCATCACACTATAACTGGAGAATTGCAGCTCAAGAAACTACCAATAAAGGATTTGAAATTTCAAGTGGAACTCAATCTAGTGGTTCAGCTGCTCAAAATGATACATACACAACTAGATTTGTAGTTCTTGCTGATACTGGTGAAACTACTATCACCGGCACAAAAATGAATGTTATAAGTTCAGCCGAGGCTGTAATGGGTGCACAAGCAACAGGATATTCTTATTGGAGAGTTGTAGCAGATAATTCACCAAATACTTATTTTCAAGCAGGAACGGGCCAGACATCTTCTCAAGTTAAAATGTATTTTACAGGTATGTTTGGTTCTAATAATACTATGACTGTTGATACACCAAATTCAAGAGTAGGTATTGGAATAACAAGTCCTGGTAAAAAACTAGATGTAAGAGGAACTATAAGATCTACAGCAGCAAATAATGATATATCACTTTCTGACGAACTTCCAGGATACGGTGCTAACTCATATGGTAATTTAAAGGCAAGTGCTAATCATATCTATCTTTCTATAGGCAATAGTTATATTGGTTATATTAATAGTTCTGCTCAATTAAATGCTTCAGACGCAAGACTAAAAGAAAATGTAGCAACCTTAACAGGCGCTTTAGACAAGGTTAATCAATTAAGAGGAGTAAGTTTTAATTGGATAGACTCAGAAAGAGGCGAAGGTACTCATATTGGATTTATTGCACAAGAGCTTGAAGCAGTTTATCCTGAGCTTGTTGGTGATGGAGATCTTCCAGATGACGATGATGGGCAAAGTGCTATAAAGAGTGTTGATTATGGCCATATGGTTCCAGTATTAGTAGAAGCAATAAAAGAATTAAAAGCAGAAAATGATGCATTAAAGGCAAGACTTGACGCAGGAGGATTATAATGGCAATAAATTTTACATGGGATATAAAAGAAGTTGATGTATATCCAACATTAGATGAAAATACTAATGTAATATATAACGTGCATTGGGAACTCATTGCAGAAGACGATGCAAATCAGGATTTAAAGGGAAGGAATTTAAAAGCTAATAATATTGGAGTTCAACATTTAGATACTTCAGATTTATCAGGATTTGTTGATTTCGATAGTGTAACTTCATCACAAGTTGAAACTTGGATAGAAAATGCTATGGAAAGTGAAATGCTAGAAATGCATAAACAATCTTTAAGAGATAATATTGAAAAGCAAATTACTCCAACAACTATAACAAAACAACTTTCATCTTAATTGGAGAATAATAAATGGCATTAACAAAAATTACAGCAAACGTTATAGAAGCAGGAGCCATAAGTACTGCTTCACTTGCAGATACAAGTATTACAGCTGACAAATTAGCTGCAACTTTAGATCTGACAGGTAAAGCTATAACGGTTGCAACAGCATCAGCTGGAGATAATGATACAACAGTCGCAAGTACTGCATTTGTAACAACAGCTATTGCAAACTTAACAGATAGCGCTCCTGCGGCATTAGATACATTGAATGAATTGGCTGCAGCTTTAAATGATGATGCAGACTTTAGTACAACCGTTACGAATAGTATTGCTACTAAATTACCTTTAGCTGGAGGAACACTCACAGGCAACTTAAACTTTGGCGATAGTGATAAAGCTATTTTTGGAGCAGGTTCAGACTTACAGATTTATCACGATAGTATTAATAGTATTATAGAAGATGCTGGAACAGGCCATGTACAAGTAAGGTCAGGAACATTTACTGTTGGTAATGCGGCAATGACTAAAGTGTCTGCTGTATTTAATTCTGGTACTTCACAAGATTTTTATTATAATAATGTAAAGAAATTTGAAACCACTTCTACAGGCATCGACGTAACAGGCACAGCCACAATGGATGGTTTGACTGTCAATTCAGGAGCAACAGACCAAGTTGCTTTATTTGAAAGTACAGACCAATTTGCAGATTTAGCTTTAAAGGATAGTGGAGGTACTTCTTACATTCGTCAGTCTAATGGTTCTTTAATTTTAGAAGCAGATAGAGCCAATGCTTCTTCTAATTCAGTTGCAATCATTAAAGTTGATAATTCTGAAAAAATGAGACTAGACTCAACAGGAGTAGGTATCGGAACGACTTCGCCATTTGCAAAACTACATGTAGGCTCAAGAGGTTCTGCATCTGTTTTAAGCTATGGTTCTTCAAGCGATGGAATTGTATTTGACTTTTACAACTTAGCAGGTAGCCCATACACTAGATACGCAAATATTGTTTCATCAAGCTCTGATACTTCTGAAAGTAGATTGGGTCTTTGGACTCAAGCTGCATCTGGTACATCTTCTGAAAAATTAACCATTTTGGGTGATGGAAAAGTAGGTATCGGTCAAACTTCTCCCCAAGCTGGTTTAGATTTAGGCTCGTCTGCAAAAGGCACATGGTCGTCAGGCAACACATATCATATTCCTTCTGGCAATGCTTACATAAAAGTACAAGGAACGGCAGCTCAAGATAATTGGATTGGTATTACAGGTGGATATGACCAATCCTCAGGTTCAGCCAACTTATTACTACAGGCGAATATTAGACTTGTAAATGAGCAAGCAGGAAACTATATAAGCTCTGAAGCACAATCATCGACCTCTGCTGATATAACTTTTGGTAAAATGGTAGGTGGTTCAACCACTTCAGGAAATTCTACAAAATCAGAGTTTATGCGTATTGACTCATCAGGCAGATTATTGGTGGGATTAACTGGTGCATCTGGTTTTGGAACAGTTGAAACAGACACTTTGACCACTACAGGTCAATGTATTTTAGCTAGAACTGGTGGCAACGTGGGTATTGGTACGACTTCGCCAACTGCTGTAGGAAATTATAAAGTATTACAATTACGAGGTAATTCTACAACCAATGGTGGGATGATTCGTCTTGAAACATCTAATGGAACTAGCGGAGTAGCTAGATTTTACGCAGGGTCAGGTTCTACAGTTTTAGAATCTAACTCTAATACTCCTTTAACATTTGGTACAAATGCGACAACTCGTATGACCATTGACACATCAGGCAACGTGGGTATTGGTACCACCGATATTGATGCTGTTTTACACGTCAAAGATGATGCTGCTGCAAATGATAACTTTGATGTTCTTATTGAAGGTTTTAGACCTAATTTAGTTTTTGAAGATATTTCAAGTTCTGCAACAGACTTTCAATTATTTGTAGATTCAAACAGATTAGATTTTCTTTATGGTGATGCTAGTACAGATACAAAACTAGCAAATACTGCTATGTCAATTGATAATTCAGGCAACGTTGGAATTGGAACGGATAGTCCAGCAGCCGTGTTACATATTTCTAAAGATGTAGGTAATACTGAACTGGAAGCATTGAGATTAAGTAATTTCGACCCCGACCAGCCCAACAATCAAATCGGTCACGCTGTTTCCTTAAGTTTTGAATTACCGGCAAATGATGGCGGAAATACAGATGGTAAATTAGCTGCCAAAATAGTAGGCCTGACGGGAGCAAATTTGACTAATGATTGGTATACTAATAGTGCGTCAACAAACTTTCAAGGACAATTAGATTTTTACACAAGAAATGATGATGTGCTAACTAATCAAATGACCCTAAATGAAAATGGATTCCTTGGAATTGGAACTACAAATCCAAGCGTAAAATTACATTTACATAGTACTGTAGAAGAAGTTCTAAGGATTGATTCTGGAGATACTGGAGCTATTCACTTTTTTGAAAATAGTACGAGAAGAGGTATTATAGGTTATTCAAATGGTTCAAGTATTCTTAGTAATGCTAGTGCGGGAGATATGACAATTAGAGCAGAAAGTGGAAAGAATATTCATCTAGGAATTAGCGGCACTTCATATGTAACGGTTAAACCAAATGGCGAGTTTATGGTTGGAACTACTAATTTGTTTGGCGGTGGTAATAAAACTACTGCTTTCTTTGGTGCAAAATCTGACGCAAATTTAAGATTATTAAGTGCTAATAATAGTGGTTATGCCTGCTTGGTAATTCATAATACTGGCTTAAATACAGTTGGTTCTATAACTCAAAATGGTTCAAACGCTTCTTTTAACACTTCCTCAGATTATAGATTAAAAGAAAATGTAGATTATACATGGGATGCTACAACTAGATTTAAACAGCTTAAACCTGCTAGATTTAATTGGATAAGAGACGAAACAAATACTTTACAGGATGGATTTTTAGCACATGAAGTTGAAGATATTGTTCCTGAAGCAGTCAAAGGTACAAAAGATGAAGTTAAAGACACAATATCAAATGTAGTTCTTAATGCTTCAAGTGTAAAAATTGATGAAGATATAACAGAAGAAGAATGGATTGCAGGCAAGGAAGATGGAACATACGAATCAGATACAGCATGGGTTGCATCATATGCTGAACCTATGTATCAACAAATAGATCATTCAAAACTTGTTCCACTACTTGTAAAAACTATACAAGAGTTAGAAGCTCGTATAACAGCTTTAGAAAGCTAATAACAAAAAAGGAGAAAAATATGGCAATATCATATACATGGGAAGTATCAACAGTAGATACGTATCCAACTGAGGGGGATCATAGTGATGTGATTCATAATGTACATTGGAGATTAAATGCAGAAGATGATGCGAATCAAGATTCAGAAGGAAATAATCTGACATCAAGTACTTACAGCAATCAATCATTAGATACATCAGACATATCTGACTTTACAAATTTTGATGACGTGACTAGTTCACAAGTTCAAGGTTGGGTAGAGGCAGCATTAGGCGCTGATATGGTACAAGAAATAAAAGATGGATTGGATGCACAAATCGCTGAATTAATAACACCGACTTCAGTACAAAAAACATTACTTGGTTAATATAGTGCGTCTTTATGGCGCATTATACTATTTTAAAATGTAAACTATTATAAATAGACTTATAATAGGAATTAATTATGGCCCAACCAAATAGTAGAACAACACTTGTCGATTATTGTTTAAGATCACTTGGAGATCCAGTGATTGAAATTAATGTTGATGAAGATCAAATTGATGATAGAATAGACGAAGCTCTACAATTCTATCAAACATATCATAGTGATTCTATTGAGAAGTTTTATTTAAAACACGAAGTTACAAATTCATCTTTAACACTGACGGCAGCTGTTGCAAGCAATTTTATTGTCGGTGAAAAAATTACAGGTGGAACCTCTGGTGCAGAGGCTATTGTAAAAACAGTCTCAGGAAGTACAATCACATATAATCGACCAACTGATTTAAATAAACCTTTTGCAGCTGCAGAAACAATTACGGGTGATGACTCGAGCTCAACTGCAGTAATATCAAGTATTACAAAAGGAGATATTGAAAATGGATATATTTCAATATCAAATTTAATTACTGATGTTGTAAGAGTTATGCCAATTCGAGATTCAGTAAGTTCAAGCGATATGTTTGATATCCGATATCAAATTCATTTAAATGATTTACATTCAGTTGGCTTTATGGGTAACTTAACAGAATATGTTATGAGTCAACAATATCTTTCTTTACTCGATTTAGTAATTGATTCAGATAATAAACATATTAACTTTGATAAGCATACAAATAAATTAGATATCTTTATGGATTGGGATGAAGAAGTACAAAAAGGAGACTACTTAGTAGTCGAATGTTATCGTATTATCGACCCAGATACTTACACTGATGTTTATAATGATTACTTCTTAAAAAGATATGCAACTGCACTTATTAAAAAACAATGGGGAACGAACTTAATTAAGTTTGAAGGTATGGTAATGCCAGGTGGAGTTACATTTAATGGTCGTCAAATTTTTGATGACGCAAACGAAGAGATAACAAAATTAGAAGAAGAAGCAAGATTGAATTGGGAACAACCAGTCGACTTCATGACAGGATAAAACATGCCGAGAAATGTATATTTTTCTCAGGCCGTAAAATCTGAACAGAACCTTTACGAAGACCTGATAATCGAATCACTAGGAATTTATGGACAAGATGTCTATTATATTCCACGCACTCTTGTCAATCGTGATAATGTATTAAACGAAGACCCAGCATCATCATTCGACGATGCATATCTCTTAGAAATGTATATTGAAAACACGGAAGGATTCGAAGGTGCTGGAGATTTATATTCTAAGTTTGGATTAGAAATTCGTGATGATGCTACATTTATCGTATCAAGAAGAAGATGGGAAACAAGAGTTGGTATCTTTGATGATAACATAATTGATCCAAGACCACAAGAAGGCGATTTAATCTTCTTACCAATGACCAATTCATTCTTTGAAATCTCATTTGTTGAAGATGATTCTCCGTTTTATCAGCTCTCTAATTTACCTGTATATAAAATGCAATGTACATTATTTGAATATAATGATGAGGACTTTGATACGGGTATTACAGCTGTAGATGATGCAACAGCAAAAGTTGCATATCAACTTCCTATGAATATTACAATTACAGGTGGTAATCATTTTGAGGTAGGAGAAACAATTGAACAAGTTCTTGTAGCTGCTGTTGGTGAAACTCCTGCAGTCAAAGTATTTGGTGAGGTTCAACAAAGAACTAAAACATCAGATATAATAAGTAAAATATTCGTATCGAACATTGGTGCTTCTGGTACTACCACAGCAAAAGATTTTACAGTTGGTGGTACAATAACAGGACTAACATCTGGATATACTGGTACTATTGCTACGATATATAGTGATTTAACAGATACCACAGGTCAAGCATGGGCAACAGATGAAGCTGCTCAAAATATTGATTTTGAATTAGATGCTGATGGAT
>Ga0115572_10001491_pt1 | contig 19024 bp, 16 predicted proteins | sample COGITO_mtgs_1206_FD_88681 | JGI IMG/M metagenome (GOLD analysis project Ga0115572, IMG submission 88681) | Pelagic marine microbial communities from North Sea - COGITO_mtgs_120607 | ecosystem: Environmental > Aquatic > Marine > Epipelagic | place: Germany:Helgoland, sampling site Kabeltonne... | reverse complement strand
CTGTGGGAGCGGTTTCACTGACGATCAACGTGATAAGTTCTGGGCTGAACGTACTAGTCTCATTGGTAACTTAATAGAGATTAGAGCAGACGCAAGAACTAAGTCACAAGACAGTGACACATATAGTTTACGCTTTCCACGATTCAAAACATTCCGTGGATTTGATGCTGGCGAAAAAATATGAACATAAAGTTCATATCGATGGATCAGGATGTTATTGATAACTATCCTGTTCTTCCAGCCAAGAAAGCATTACCTAAATGGTTTAAAGAATTACCGACTGAGAAGTTTGTTTATCCATTAGGCTCTACATTACCAACTATTAAAAAATGTATGCCAGCAACAGATATGTTGACTAGTGGATACATTATAACGAATCCAACAGACATTGATGTTATTCAAAAAAAAGTTGCAGGTAACTTTGTTGAAAATCGACTTAAAGTAAAAGATAATCAATATGCACCTGAAGCACATCGTTTTGAAATGTGTCCTGTAAAAAATCCTAACAAACAACATTGGATCAAACTAAAAAATCCTTGGCTTGTACGAACACCGCCGGGATATAGTTGTCTATTCATACAACCTGAATACGAATTTAATACTAATTTACGATTGCTACCAGGGATTGTTGATACAGATACATTTGATTTACCAGTAGAGTTTCCTGGTTGGATTATTAATGATCATATTATCAAAGCAGGTGATCCTTTAATGCAAGTCATACCTTTTAAAAGAGACGACTGGCAAATGTCAATGGAACATACTGAAACACATACACCTGCAATGACTGAAGAATTACGTTACAAAGATTTATTCCACAAGAAAAAAAAGTTTAATTAACCATTAATACTTGACAATTTACAACCTTTGCTATATATTACTTATAAACAGTAGGAGATTTATGACATGGCTTTACCGAAAAGAACAAAAAAGAAGACGGTCCGAGCGGCTCCACGTATTAAGCGCGGTGGTAAACTTGCTGACCCTAGTTGGGAAGGTTGGGAAGAATGGACTGGTGAACAGTACCATAAGTTTGCCCACACAACTAGAGCATGGTATTATGAAAATTTTAAACCAGCAGATTTATATCCGTTCACATGGATTTGGATGGAAAAGAACGGTTACACTAAAGAACAAATTAGACAAGCAAAAGCCGCACCTGGCTTTACATTAAGTGTTACGGCCGCTATTACTGCAAAGATGTTACTTTGTGGGATGCCGCTTTACAATCCTAAAGCAGATGAATACTGGCAAAGTTTACCTGGAACAATGGGTAATACAAAACCTGCAGATGAATTCCTTAAAAAGCGTATTGAAGAATGTATTGTTGCAGGCAAAGTAATTGTAGAACAAAAGCAAGAAGAAGCGGAAGAAAAGAAAGATGTATACGTTCCTACTATACAGGAGCGTATTCGAGATCAAGCATATATTCAAAGCGAAAAACTAGAAGAATGGCTTGATGGTTTTATAAGTGATAAGAAAAACTTTGATCCTAAAGGGTTTGATTTTAAAACACACTTCCGTGAAATGAATGTAACACAAGCACATGCACGTAAACTTAAAAGTTTTTACGAAACTGAACTAGATGATTTCAAGGCACTAGAACGTTATCCGACTGCTGGACAGTTAAAGAAGATGAGCGAACTTGAACAAGACCATTGGGCTCAACTTAAAGAAGGATATGCACATCTTAAGAAAGCAGATATTAAAAACTTTACTACTGCTATTGAAGAACTAATGACAGCATTAGACTTTGTTATTGACAGTGCTAAAGCAACACGTAAACCACGTAAGCCTAAGGTATACAGTGCAGATAAGATAGTTGCAAAACTAAAATATTGTGTAACAGATGACAAATTTAAACTTGCAAGTATAAATCCTACAGATATTGTTGGTGCAACTGAACTTTGGGTGTTTAATACAAAGACACGTAAACTAGGAAAATACATTGCAAAGAACATCGATCCAAAAGGCATGATGCGAGAAGGCAGTGGTCTTAGTGTTAAAGGTACAACTATTATAGGTTACAATGAAGCATTAAGTATGCAGAAAACTCTACGTAAGCCAGTAGATCAAATCAAAGATTTTAAGGCGGCAGGGAAAGTAAAATTGCGTACATTCTTAGATGATATCAAGACTACAGACACCAAATTGAACGGTCGCTGTAATCCTGAAACTGTGCTTCTCAAAGTTGTTTGATAAATACTTACATGAGCACAGAAGATCTTCAAAATAGCCTAGATGGATTAGGTACAGCAATACAGGACCTTGCAAACCGTGAGGCACCAGCACCCGTTATTAACGACCGTAGTTTAAGCGGTAACAAAATTAACGGAGGCTTAATTACTAATTTCACAAGTAGTGGTATTAGCGATCAGGCATCACGTATGATTTTAATGGTGGATGACGATGGTATTACTGTAGACACTATTGACACAGATACTTTACAAGGTGATGTTTCTGTAACAGGGGCCTTAACAGTTTCTGGTAGTATTACTGCACAAAGTTTACATGTAAATGAACTTACAGCAGATATACGTAATGAACGTTCAACTAGTTTAGAATTTGAAGGTGGCACAGTTGCAGGCAAAGGACTTCTTTGGAGAACTGATGAAGTTTCACGACAGTTTGTTTATCATGAAAATCCACATAGAATGTTTTCTTCAGAAAACATAGATCTTGCTCGCACGAAACATTTTAGTATTGGTACTGTTCCTGTAATTACAGAAACAGATCTAGGTTCAACTATTATTAATAGTAGCCTAACTAACTTAGGCGTGTTAGACAATCTATCAGTAACAGGTAATGTTGACTTTGATGGTTACTTGTTCTGGGAAGCAGAAAGTAATAGATTAGGTATCGGAACACAAACACCAAATGCTACACTATCAATAGCAAGTTTAGATGCAGAATTTATAATCGACAGTGAAAACGATAGCGGTATACGTATTGGTAACTGGACTAACGATGATCTACAAATAGTTACAGATGATACAACTAGATTAACTGTCAAAGCAAATGGTAACATTATTGTTGGCACACAAGGTAATGATAATGCAAGATTACATGTATACGGAAAACTAGGTGTTGGTGTTGCAAACATTGATGCTGATGTAAGTCTAAGTACAGCAGGTCCAGTTAAAATTGACGGACGCAAAATGCAAAATGGCGCGGCTATACCAACTGCAGGTGTATATGCAGTAGGTGATATTGTTTGGAATACAAATCCAACTCCAACAGGTTATGTAGGATGGGTTTGTGTAAGAGATGGTACTCCAGGAACTTGGAAAGCCTTTGGCGCTATTAGTTCATAAAAGTCCAACTTAATCAAAATTTAAAATATATTAAATACTCTGTATCAACTAAAGGGTTGGGGAGAAAACACGAATGAATAAAACACAAAAACAGGCAAAAAACATAGACAACATTGAGGCTCAGGTAGAACGCTGGGATCTGTTCGCACGACTAGTGCCAACAGTATTTCTAATAATCAATATAATATTAGTAACAATAGGCATAATAGACTTTGAACAGGCATTCTGGATAGGACTAGGCTTGTTTGCTGTAACCGCTGTAACTTGGTGGTTTTGGACTATATACACTATAAGGCATCTAGTTAAAACATTAAACAGGGCAAGTAAAAACTTAGCCGAAGTACGTGAGGAATTTAAATCAGTAAATCGCGACTTGGAGAAATTTAAAAATGACAACGAATAAAAAATTTATTCTAATAAAAGCGGCGGCTAACATAATAAGCGGACTTAGTATGGTAACTATTATATCATTAGGCATAATGTATATGAGTTTTGATAATGCTTTTGTATTTCAAGACATTAAAATTGAAGTAGTAAACAATCCAATCGAAAAGAACGAGGAGATAGAGTTTATGATGATAGGTACTAAGAAGCACGAGTGTGCCAGTACACAAGTATATGGAGTAGCATACAGCGATGACGGTCATATGCATAGACTAGACAAGTTTACAAAACAATACACTCGCAACACACGCCCCGGTGAACCCATTCCTAATCAATGGAGTATGGCTGTTCCGGACGATATGATAATAGGTGGAGAATACCGTGTAAGTATGACTGGTGTGTTCACTTGTAATTACATGATATTTCAAACTGATAAATCACAAACATACGATAATATTTTATTAGTAGTTGAACCGCAATACTAAATAAATTTATGTTAGTAATTGGAAACGGCGAAAGTCGTAAGCACATTGATATCAATTCTATAAACGATACAAAGGTAGGATGCAATGCTATCCTACGTGACTATCAAGTTGAGCATCTTGTATGTGTAGATCGTAAGATGGTACGTGAAGCAATTACAGCAGAATACAAATCAAACATATATACTAGGTCAAATTGGATAGATGAATTTAAAGCATACGGAGTAATGGAAGTTCCTACATTGCCCTATAAAGGGACCGAGCGGCCAGACGAACCTTTCCAATGGGGTAGTGGTCCATATGCAGTATTAATAGCATGTAACCTTAGTAACAATATAAAAATGCTAGGATTTGATTTGCATAGTAAAGACAAGTATATGAATAATGTATACAAAGACACACAAAACTATAACAAAAGCGATCATCATTTTATAGATCCAAGATATTGGATACATCAAATAGGTGTATTAATTAAAATATACCCTCATAAACATTTTACCATATATCAAACAGACTGGGATTTACCAAAAGAATGGAAAATGCCAAATGTTTCAGTTGACAGCCTAGACAAACTATAGTATAATAAGTACATTAACACAGAGGACTTTATGCGTCGACCCTCTTTAAATACTCCGCCGTTTAATATAGGAGAATAATATGGCTTATTACAGCACAAAAACATACGGACACAACATAGGCTTATCAGCGGTGTTTCGTCAACCCAACGCAGATCATTCACATTGTCATTTACTACACGGTTACAGTTTGCAATTTAAATTTACATTTGGTTGTGATGAACTAGATAACAAAAACTGGGCAGTAGACTTTGGTGGACTAAAGCCACTAAAGAAATGGTTAGAAGATTCATTTGATCACAAGACTGTTATTGACAGAGAAGATCCATTCTTATATAAGTTCGCAGAACTAGAGAACATGGGACTATGTGAAACTGTTATTATGGACGGTGTTGGTGCAGAGAAGTTTGCCGAACACGCATTTAACTTTGCAGACAAACTTGTACGTGAAGCAACAGACAATCGTTGTTATTGTGTAAGTGCAGAATGTGCAGAGCATGGTGCTAACAGTGCAATCTATACAAGAGATAATGAAACAGGGTGGATGTCTAAGTAGTGGTTAAAAAATATTATCCCGGAGAAACAAAAGAACAGCGTAAAGCACGTAAGCAACTAGAAAGGGAAACAGGCAAAAAAGCACATATGCCTATTCCTAAAAGTACTACAGTGCGTGAACCTATTAAGGAACCTACGCCTACGCCAAAGCCTCCTTTAATTGAACCGGAGCCTAAGGTTATTCCGCCTATTGTAGACAAAACTGATTTAAGCGATCCAGACAGATGGAATAAAGGATTTGAACCAGACGCAAAAAGATATATTGCTTGTCTTAAACATGGTATGAAATATGATGCACAATATGTAAACACATTATATAATATGTGCAAAAGACATATGACACTACCTTTTGAGTTTGTATGCTTTACAGAAAATCAAACAGATTTGAACAAGGAAATAAGAATAGAACCATTGCCTCAGCATAGAGGATTAAGTGGATGGTGGTATAAACCGATGTTCTTTAATCCAGAACTAGTATTACAAGGTACAGTTTTATTCATAGATTTAGATGTAATTATTTTTAAAAATATTGATAAACTGTTTACATATCAGCCAGGTAAGTTTTGTGTAATTAGAGATTTTAACCGAAAGAATAATCCTAGTTGGAATAAGTTTAACAGTAGTTGTTTTAGATTAGAAATAGGACAGCATCAACAAGTATATAAAAACTTTATGAATAACCCTGTTGTTAACAGCAGAAAGTTTCATGGAGATCAAGATTGGCTATACGATCAAGTAAAAGACAATTATGTTTTTTGGCCTGATGAATGGCTACAAAGTTACAAATGGGAAATGCGTAATAAACCAACAATGACACGGATTGACGGAGAAAGAAACTTTGCAACTCCTGGAGTACCTGAGATTGCTCCAGATACAAGTATTGCAGTCTTTCATGGAGAACCAAATCCCCATAACTGTATAGATCCGTGGTGTAAGGAGAACTGGTACTAATGGCAACAGGAATATTTACAGGAGCAAAAGTTAAAGGATTGTTTCCTACTAACATCATGAAGTTTAAATTATTTGATCATTACGATCATTGGGATACTATAATGAACTTACTTCTTGATGCAGAACAGACAGAAAAGAGCATACTAGAAGGTCCCGGACAAACTAGTTTTATTGAAGATTGGGACAAAAGAAGTTTTGTATTAGATCAGTTTCCTGATTTAAAATCATTAATATTATCATGTTGTACAAATTTTTGTTTTGTTAATAGTATCGAAAATGTTATTATAGATGACAGTTGGTATAGTATTATGCACAAAGGAAGTAAAGTACAAAGACATAGACATGAAAACAGTGTATGGAGCGGAACACTTTACATAAATGCACCTGAAGGTAGTCACGGACTTGCATTTGCCAATCCTACTATACCTCATAGAATGATGGAACGGCAAAATGCTACAAATCCTAGCACAACTTATGCACATCTAGAAGAAGTTGAAACAGGAGATTTATTGTTGTACCCAAGTTGGATGGAACACTTTGTTCCTACTATTGATTGTGACAATAGAACAACAATTAATTTTAATACAGCATATCCAGTATATCAAAGGCAAGACAATGCGTGAACAATATCCTCGAAGTATTGACCAAATTTTTCCTACAACAGTAATGAGGTATGATTTAAATAAACATCCTCATTATAACAGAATGCTTGATGTTGTAAACAAAACAAAAACAGACTGGCATGCTATAATGAAAGATGCAGAAAGTACATATGACGAAAGTACAGGAAATAGATGGTTAGATAAACTAGGATTAGCAGAGTTCAAAGAAACACTACAAGACTGTGTGCAAGATTATTGTTTAACATACGGACTTCCAGAGTTATCAATTGGCAATAGTTGGATGAATAGAGTAGGTGTAGGCGGAGCAGTAAAATCTCATAGACATGAAGTTAGTGTACTAAGTGGTGCTTTTTATCCAATAGCAGATAAAGGCAGTACACCTTTAATATTTAAAAGTCCATTACAGGTATATAAGATGTTTGAATATACTGCACAGGAAACATTTTATAATGCGGCTATGATGGAAACACCTTGTGAACAAGGTAGTTTAATATTATTTCCTAGTTGGTTAGAGCATTATACAGAAGATAATACTACTAATAATCGTGTTACTATTAGTTTTAACACAAATTATAGAAAATGATCTTGACAAAGATACGTAAACGTGTTATACTATGTATACAATGGTACAAACAATTACGACAAAATCCACACTATGCATGGTACAACTGTATTGCATGGGCGTGGCACAATTCAGGCACACACGAACTTAATGGTAATTATAGAAAATGGTAACTAAACGAATAGGCTTTGCATGTAAGTACATGACTGCTGATCAAGAGCAGAAAAAGAAACGACTTGAAGAAATACAACGTCCACTAAATACTCGTAGCACAACAGTACAATGGCTTAATAGGCAAACTGTTGAAGTAGCAGAGCAACGCTTGTGGGATATTATGGTCCACAATATAGCGTCATATATGAGGTTGATTAGATATGTGGGAAGTCTTCCAAACGAACTTAGAATGGTCAGACTGGGTAGCGATGTGCTTCCTGTTTATACCGAGCCTACTTGGAGTTATTTTTGGCGTAAGCCAGATGTTAGGATTTACTGCGAAAGAGAATTCGCCAAGGTCGGTGAAACGGCAAGAGCCCTCGATGTCCGACTATCGATGCACCCAGGCCAATTTACTGTACTTGCAAGCGACAACCCCGAGATTGTCGAAAGATCGATAGAGGAGTTTGAATATCATGTTGATTGCATCAGATGGATGGGCTATGGCCAATCGTTCCAAGACTTCAAATGCAATGTCCATATATCAGGCAGACAAGGTCCAGCCGGTATCAAACACGCAGTTGACAAAAGACTTTCTCCAGAAGCGAGAAACACAATTACGATTGAGAACGACGAGAACAAATGGGGCATCCAAGACAGCCTCGAACTTGTCGACACCTGCGCATTGGTATTGGACATACACCATCACTGGTGCCGTGAAGGCGAATATATACGTCCCACCGACGATAGATTTACTCGCGTAATAGATTCATGGCGTGGGGTGCGTCCAGTAATACATTATTCTTACAGCAGAGACGAACACTTACCCGACGGCTTTGCACATGATACAATGCCTGACATGCCAGTATTATTAGAGTCTGGTTACAAGAAAGCAAAATTACGAGCCCACAGCGACTATTACCCTAACGAGAAAGTAAATGCATGGGCACTTTCGTTCTTACAGTATGCAGATATTATGTGTGAGAGCAAAATGAAAAATTTAGCGAGCATTAAACTGCTAGATCAATACAATAAATATGTAACAACGGAGGCTTATGCCAAAAATGAGAAAGTTCCTTTTTTGGAATGAAAAGGGTGATGAAAAAGAAACAGAACAGTTGAGTCTAACAAGAGCAGTAAAATCTGTACAAGGCGACTTTAAAGATCAATTTATAGGTGTCGAATACATCAGTAAAAAGGGTAAAGAAGTTGTAGATAGAATAAAACTACCTTGGGGGCGAAAAGTAAGACAAGCAATTGAAACTGAAAAGAAAAGAGCCGCATTAAAGGCTAAACAAGCCTTACGTTAATAAAGGAGAAAAAAATGATTAAATCATGGATTAATTCAAGAATGAAAGAGCGTACATCTTGGGATGGCGCCGCATTAGTAGTACTAGGACTTATGGTACTATTTCTTGCACCACTAGCAAAGATTGCCGCTGGTTTAGCAGTAGCATATGGTGCATGGACTATCTGGAAAGCAGAATAGTTACAATTTACCAATAGGCGTAGTACTAGAAGCAGTCATATTCCATTTCTGTTTCTGGTCTACTCCTGCTTTTTGTGCAAACCTCTTTGCATCACAATCACTACATACATGAAAATAGTTATTATTTAGGCGTTTAGGGTCCATACTTCCGCGTGGACGTACAAATTCTGTATTACAACTATCACAACGTAATCTAGCAAAAGTTTTAGTCTTAACATACTGGTGTTCAACACCGTTTTTAGACCGTCTTACGTGCCGGCTTCTCTTTTTAAATTCTTCTAAGAACATAACTATATTTACATTCGGATTACAAAACACTATGATAAATACTTACAATAAAGGAGTTCCAATGGATATTTGTACACTTACAGACGCCGCTAAAGCACAAATTGCTACAATTTGTAAAGATAATGAAGTTTATGCTGTTACGCTAAACATGAAAGGCGGAGGTTGTGCAGGATTCGAATACGAATGGGGAACATACGATACAGCAGACAAATTACTTGACGATGATCAGATAATTTATGCTACAGAAAATTGTACATTTATTGTAGGTGCGGCTAGTATGATGTTTTTGTTTGGAACTAAAATAGATTATAAAAAAGACATAATGGGATCAATGTTTGATATTACAAATCCTAATGCACAGAGCAGTTGTGGTTGCGGTGTGAGTGTAAATTTTGATATGGAAAAATTAGCAATACCTGCTTAATGGAGTAAAATATGGCAAGAGAAATTATTGATATTGGTGTAGAAGGTAACGACGGTACAGGTGATAGTTTACGTGAATCGTTTCGTAAAAGTAATGAAAACTTTCAAGAACTATACGCAGTATTTGGTATCGGCGGACAAATTAACTTTAGAAGTTTAAGTGATACACCAGACGACTACACTGGTTTAGCAAGTAGAATTTTAGCAGTTAATACTACAGAAGATGGTGTTGAAGCATTAGAACTAGTTTCAAATGGCGCTATTACAGGAGATCCAGCAGACGATACTATTGTGTTTAACGTAACACAAGCAGGTAAATTATTAATTCAAGCAGGTAGAACAAATGTTGCAGGCGACACTAGTCCACAACTAGGCGGTCATTTAAATGCGGCAGGCTTTTCTATTGGTAATGTAGGTATTTCAACAGCAGATGCCGCGGCATTTACTAGTAAGTATGGCGGTAACTATACAATACATGACTTAGTACCAGATAAAGAATATAACGACCAACGATATGCAAAAGCAACTAACCCAGGTAAGCAAGGTGGACTACGTGACGAACCAGTAGACGCTTCAGAATATACTCTTGCAATTACAGGTATAGTTTCTACACAAAATTTACAAGTTCAAAATCACGGACTAGACAGAGCAAGTAACGGACAAAGTTACAAATATACTACAACAGGATCACCACTAACAGGACTAGTTGCAGATCAAATTTATTATATTAATGTAGTCGACGATAACGTAATTAGTATGCACAATACTTCAGCAGATGCTATTGCTAACACAAATGGTATTGCTATTACTGGAACCGTTGTTGCAGGTGTTCATAAAATTATTGACCAAGGATTAGATACATCACTAGCAGGTTACTATCTAGCAAATGAAGCATTGCCACGTAAGAGTGTTGTACGCAGATCAGGCGATACAATGACTGGAGCGTTGTATGCACATGACCATCCAGGGGGATTAGCAGGAACAGTTTCTGCAGATTCAAATGCTCTTCAAGTTGCTACAAAACTATATGTTGACCAGCAAGAAGGAATAAGTTCTTCAAACTTATATGTTTCACCAAAAGGTGACGATAGATATGCAACAACAGCACCAGGCAAAGCAGGTAGAAGTGCATCGTTTGCATTTGCTACAATAGGAGCGGCGGCACGTAAAGCAGAAGAATTACAGATTGCTTCTAAATTTGAACTAGGTAACTATGCACAAACGATTACACATTCAACTAGCGGTAAACCATTTTCTACACCAACTACTGTTGGTACTGCTGATGTTAAGACTATTCCATCAGGACGTAGTAGTGTTAGAACACTATTAAAAGAAAATAGAAACTTCATACGTGCTGAAACTATTGCTTTCTTAAATGCAACATATCCTAATTTTACATATGATCAAGATATTTGTTCACGTGATGTAGGATTAATGATTGATGCTGTTACGCTCGATACACTAACTGGTAACAATGCTAACTTCCTGTCAAGACGTGCTGGTATTAGATATTACGCTAACGCAAGTGCAACAGCGGCAATTTCTACACAAAAAACAGAAACACTTGCAGGTATTACATTTGTAAAAGCACTTACCAATATTGTACTACAAAATATTAGTCCAGGCACAACTTACCAGACAATATATTCACAGTATATAGATTCAGGATATACAACAGATGCTACAGCAAGAAATTCTGTAGATGCTAAGTTTGACATTATTACAGGAATTATTAATGACGGTAATGTTTTTGATGCTCCGGCTATTGTTGACGGTAGTACATACAAACTTACAATCGGTAACGGTTTAGATAATAGTTTTGTTGACCAAGGTGACCCAGACAACACAGATATTTTACCAGGTAAAGTTGTACGTGGTAAAGAGTCAGGCGCTATAGGTAGAGTTGTTGAATATTTAAGTGAAAGTTTAAATCCAGGAAATCCTACTAATACAGATATTTTAGAATTACAACTTTTAGAACCAATTGAATTTATTGTTGGTGAAGAACTTGAATACGCAAACACAATTAAATTCAGCCAAATTAGTATTAGAATTGAATCAGGTACTTATGAAGAACATTTTCCGATTAGATTGCCAGCAAACGTATCTATAAAAGGTGATGAATTTAGACGAGTAATTATTAAACCTAAAAAAGGTAGTTCACAATCTCCTTGGGCCAATGTATACTTTTATCGTGATGAAGAATTTGATAATCTACGTAATGATTCAAGTAGTATAACAGGAGTAGCAGATACAAACTTACCTAAAGGTGGATCACGTTATATTGATCCTTTAACAGGTAACCCAATTGGTTGGTTTGGTAAGCACTACTTAACAGATCCAACTAAAGACACAAACGTAAGTAACTTTGGTATTACTAACCCAGGTAAATTTCCAATAGCGGCAAAAATTCTACGTAACAACAAAGAATTTATGGTTGAAGAAGTTATTAGTTATATTAATACAACTTATCCGTCGCTAGTTTATAATGCAACTAAATGTCGTAGAGACACAAGATTAATTATTGAAGGTCTAGCGGCTGACTTAATATATGGCGGACGTAGAGAATCTCTTACAAATCAAGGTGCGTACTATCAAGGTGCAGTTGCAGGACAAGAAACAGAAACTGAAGCGGCAATACAATATATTAGTACACTTGCAAATACAATTTTACAAAATAATGCAGTTACAGTAACGCAAGCAAATGAAACTCAAATTATTGATACAAGTTTAACTGTTGAAGCAACAGCATATACAAATTTAGATGCACTAGTTGATTGTGTAGCCTTTGCGTTTAATGCGGCTATTAACCCTCCAAGAAACAACAATGAACTTGATGTGTTTCTTTGTAATGACGGAACTATTGTAAGAAACTGTTCTGTAACAGGACACGGTGGATTTATGATGGTACTTGATCCAGATGGTCAAGTTCTTACTAAGTCTCCATATTGTCAAACAGGTTCAAGTTTTTCACGCTCATTAAACAGACAAGCATTTAGAGGTGGTATGTTTGTTGATGCATTTGTTGGTAACGTTCCTATGGAAGTTATTAACAAGCAAACAGCATTTAAAATTGATGTACGTTCACAAGCAGGACAAGGTTTGTTTATTAAGAAACCACAAGTACCTGCACCATTTTATATGGAAGGTAGACGTTTCCAAGTTAACGCAGTTAGAGATTGGGATCCAACACTAGGTACAGCAACACTTATACTTGATCCAAGTTCAAACTCAAAAGCAGGATTCACAGGCACATTGTATGGTTCGATTGTATTAGACAATGCTAGTGCAATTAACCCAATTGAAATAACTGTTCAAACTGCTGGTAACAGAAGTATGCTTGGTAATGACTTTACACAGGTTAATGACTTAGGTTACGGATTAGTAGTTACAAACGGTGGTTTATCAGAAATGGTATCACAGTTTACTTACTATTGTTGGACAGCATATTACGCAAACAACGGTGGTGAAATTAGATCACTTAACGGTTCAAATGCATACGGTGAATATGGTTTAGTTGCTAACGGTAGTGATCCAAACGAAGTTCCAGATGCAGTTACACTACGTGATAATATGGCTAAAGTTTCACTTACAGCACAAGCCGCAGTAATATTAGAATTTGCTGATGTACTTGGAGTAGCAAAACTTCAAGAAGGTGGCTCAGGACCAAGTGGCGTAGGACATGTAGTTACTCAGGCAGGTTCAGGAGCATCAGGTACAGTTGTTTTTGAAACAGCAGGTAAACGTGTATATCTTAAAAATGTTACCGGTACATTTAATACATCAGGTATAGTTACAAGTAATGATAGTGTTGCCCTTGGCGTTCCATCAGACGTAAGTTCGCCAGATCTTTTACTTGCAAAAGGTCAATTAAACATTCATGCATACGACTTTGAATCACTTCCTCAAAACAGAAGTGAGATCAACATCTTACATACCAATGGAACATATGGAAGATATGAAGTTGCAAGTATTACCAAAGTTTTAAATTTTAGAGTAGATGGTCATAATGATGTAACATACACAGCAGTAGGATCAGGTACTGGTGCAAAATTTGATGTGCAAAAATTACGTAAGAGTAGCGGAACATATGTTGCATATATAAGATCCCCTGGTACAGGATATACAGTAGGTAATACATTTGTTGTAGACGGTACAAAACTTGACGGTGTTACTTCAACAAACGATTGTACAATTACAGTTGCATCAGTTGACAGCGATGGCAAAATTTTAACAGTCACAGCCGCTGGTACAGTTGCAATTTTATTAGACACACCAATTTATGATGGTCAAGTTTATAAACTTAACTTTAGTACTGCTTCAGCAGGCTTTAGTAATGACGGCTTAATTCAAGCAATGGATGAGAAACACTTTGTATCGTACAGACACAATCAAGTTGTTATTATTGATAATGTTTTAGACACTGCTAAACTTACAATTCGTCCAAGTACAGCGTTTGAATTTGACGAACGTCCAGGTTATACTTATAGAACAACAGAATTTACAACTACAGAAACAACAGGTGAAGATTTAATATCAACACAAGTATTAATGGGCTTTGATGCTACGTATGACTATGTTAGAGTTATTGTAGACACTAACCATACAAGTGATACACCCGCGGCAGGTTTCGGCGGCACTACATTAGGTGCTACTAAGGGTGACGTAGGTATTGCTATTACAGAACTTTCAGAAGTTTCAGACATTGCAAGATTACGTACAGGTAATATGATCTTTACATGGGAAGGTAAAGCACACAAAGTTGTTGACTACTTAGACTTTGTTGGTTATGCAGTCATTAAGATTGAAGATATTACTGATGCAACAAACCCAAGTGGTAAACTTGATCATAACTTATCAAATAACGCAACAGGATTACATGCTCCAGTTGTACTAAGTGGCGGACAAGAAAACACACTTAGAATTGGTCTTCCAAGCGGCTCACCGGGTGAAGTTACAATTAATATCTCACTTACAAGAGCAACAGGACATGACTTCTTAGACATTGGTACAGGATCGTACAACACTAGTAACTATCCAAACGTACTACTAGGTGCTCCAAGACAACCTAATCAATCATACGAAGTACAAGAACGTTCTAAAGGTAGAGTGTTCTATGTTTCAACAGACCAAGACGGTTTCTTCCGTGTAGGTAGATTCTTTACAGTTGACCAAGGTACAGGTACAGTTACATTTGCAGGTAGTATTGCTTTAAGTAACTTAGACGGTATTGGTTTTAAACGTGGTGTTGTTGTTAGTGAATTTAGTACAGATGCTGGTATGACACAGAATGGTTCAGACATTGTGCCAACCCAAAACGCAGTACGTGGTTATGTGAATAGACGCTTAGGTTGGGATCACAATGGTCTTCCTGTTAACAACATAATCGGCGGCGGGACTCTTCCAAGAGATGGTCATGCAGGAATGACTGGCAACCTGAATATGGGCAGTAACAGAATTATTAACGTACAATCACCTACACAAGATTCAGATGCAGTTAACAAAGCATATGTTGATAATGTTGTAGAACAATATAATACTATTGATGGTATGCGTGATGTGACTCTTGAAAAGCCAGCAAGTGCTAGTGCATTAACAGATGCAAACTTCTACAAAGATCAATTGATGCATAGAACAGGTAAAAGAGTTATTATGATTGACTCTGCTACTATTGCAGACGGTCCTTTAGATGTAGGGGGCAAATTAGTACAAGGCGGAAACATTGGCGAAATTGAAGATATTGTTGCAGAGACAGATGGTGTTCTTGGTAATGTTCAAAGAGTTGTTTATAGAGAAGTAGCAGGAACAATTACACAAGCATCAGTACACACTGAACAGTCTATCAAAAGTATAAACACTGCTTTAGGTACAGTTACATATACAGGTGCAGGAGTAGACGGTAATATTAACGTAGGTAGAGGAACTTCATATAGTGCTTATGTAAATAATCCAGGTAGTGGATATGTTCAAAATGAAACTTGGGTAATCTCAGGTTCATTATTGGGCGGAGCAACTCCTGCCAACGATGCAACATTTACTATTACAGGAGTTGATGGTAGTGGTGCAATTACAACGTTTACAATTACAGGTACAACAGGATTGCCAACTCAACCAACAGGTACAGTTGTAAGTGGTCCGCATCATGAATTTGCAAACGCTACACCAGATAGCGGAAGCCAACTTGAGTTTACAGGCACAAGACTTGCTGATGAATATAGAGTTGCTTACAATATTAAAGACGGAAGTATTATGAATGCTGATGTAAATGCATCAGCGGAGATTGCACAAAGTAAATTAAATCTAAACGCGGCAACTACAAGAGCAAACGCAACAGGTATTGCACAAGCAGACTTAGGCGTAGCAAGTTTTGATTCAGGTGACTTTACAGTAACAGATGGTTGGGTAACACTTAAAACAGGTAGTGTTGACTTAGTAGATATTGAAACTATTCCAAATAATACAGCATTAACAAATATTAGCGGTGCAACAGCAAGTGCAACTGCCCAAACAATTACAACAACAGGTGGTAATGATAGTATTGTAATGACTAAGAGCGATGGTAAGATTAGAACAACTGGTCTTATTATTGGTAGTGATGACAACTATACAATTTTACAACCGAAGTCAGGCGCGGCAACAACAATTCAAATGTTAACACCGGGCGGTGCAAATATTTTTGAAGCAACAGGTACAAGTGCAATTACAGCAGAATTTACAGCAAGTATTGATGTTGGTGACTCAGGTGCAAATACACAAAGTACACTACAACAAAATTCTACATATAACAATCAAGCACGAATTAGTTCTGATTGGATGTACACACAGTTTATTGAAGCGGCTAATGAAAAAGGTACAGGCTCAACAGGTATCGCACTAGGTGCAGGTACAGGTAAAACCAATGCTGGAGAAATTAGTATACTTGTTAAAGATTCAGCGGCAACTAAAGCACCGTTTAAATTTAGCAAAGATGGAGTTGTTCCTGATGTTAATAATACATATAACATTGGTACTGCTTCGCTAAAATACAATACAGTTTATGCTACAGTATTTGATGGAACTGCTACAAAGGCTCGTTATGCTGACTTGGCAGAGAACTATTCAGCAGATACAGAGTATGAACCAGGTACAGTTATTGTACTAGGTGGTGCAAAAGAAATTACAACAACAGCAACTAAAGGTGATACTAAAGTAATTGGTGTTGTTAGTGATAAACCAGCATACTTAATGAACAGTGAACTACAAGGTGAGTTTGTAACTCCAGTTGCATTGACTGGTAGAGTACCATGTAAAGTAATTGGAAAAGTACAGCCAGGTGATATTTTAGTGTCAAGTGCTATTGCTGGGTATGCAATAGTTGACAACAACCCAACTGTTGGTACAGTAATTGGTAAGGCGATGGGAACCAAAGATAGTACGGACAGAGGTACAATTGAAATCGTAGTAGGAAAAGTATAATGGCAAAACAAACAATTAACTTAGGTACTAGTGCTAACAAAGGTGATGGTGATCCATTACGCACAGCATTTGATAAAGTAAATGACAACTTTGATGAATTGTATGTAGACTTAAAACAAGTTAAATCTGCACAAACTGGAGGCGGCACACTAATTGTTGATACAATTGGTAGTGTACACGCAACAGATAGTACACTTCTTGTTGATGGTAACAACAGTAAAATTACAGGTCCTATTGCAAGTACAACATGGGACGTTGCTGACAACAATATTGAAATTACAACAACAAACACAGGTGTAAATGCAAACATTACATTAGAAGCACAAGGTATTGTTACATTACAAGAAAGTGCGGCAGAAGATTATGTTCAAGTAAGTCAAAATGGTGTTGTATTATATTCAAATTCAGATATTGCACTACGCACATCAGGTCAAGACATACACATTGGTTATGATGTACAAAGTGGTGATGTTCAAATGGGCCACAACAGTTCAATAGTAAATATTAACGGTACGTTAACTGCAAACGCTTTTTCAAAACTTATACCACCAAGTTATACAACAGCAGGACGAAGCGGGTTTACAACAGAAGGTTTTTTAGTTGTTAATACTACGCTAGGACATGTTGAAGCATATGTAAATGGTGCTTGGAGAAAGATGACACTTACTGATGTTGGAGAACTTACTGACACAGGTAATGTTATACCAACTGACCTTTCAAACTTAACTGACACAACAAATTTAATAAAAACAGATGTAAGTCAACTTGCAGATGCAACAAATATTATTCCTACAAACATAGGTGATTTGTTAGCAGGCGGTAACCTAAGTGATGTTCTTACAAAATCAGCAGTAGGTTATGCTTGGACAGCACCAAACTATTTTGGAGGTGCGTTTACAGATCTAACATCAACACCAACAACACTAGCAGGTTATGGAATTACAGACGCAGTTGCACTAACAGGATTTAGTGTAACAACAGCAAGTGCAGGTACAGCCGCATTAAGTTATAATAATCTAACAGGTGCATTTACATATACTCCACCTGATTTAAGTTCATACTTAACTAGTGTACCAGCACAGACGTTTGCTAGTATAACAGGAAAACCAACAACGCTTGCTGGTTACGGAATAACAGATGCGGCAACATTAAGCAATATGGCACCAACAGGTGCAGTTGACTTTACAGGTGCAACAAGTGTTGACTTTACAGGTGCTACTATTACAGGAACAAGTTTCTTAACAAGTTACACAGAAACAGATCCAGTAGTAGGTGCTATCACAGGAATAGTAAAAGCAGACGGTGCAGGTAATATATCAGCGGCAGTTGCAGGTACAGATTATCTTACAACCGTTGCGTTTGCAGATTTAACAAGCACACCAACTACAATAGCAGGTTATGGAATTACAGATGCTTTGTCCAGTGGTGGAAATATAACACTAGGTGGTGATTTAGATGTAGGTGGTAACAGTATTGTTTCAGCAAGTAATGGTCCAATCAACATTGCTCCAAATGGTAGCGGTGCTATTGAATTGAACGGACAAGTAAAATTTGCTGAAGGCATGATAGAAAAATTTGCCACAACCAACGGTGCAACAGGAGTTACAGCATTAGATTGTTCAACAGGAAATGTACATTACCTTACAGCACCAGCAGGTGATATCACAGCAAACTTTACAAACTTAAATTTAACAGCAGAATATGCAACCAATGTAACAGTAGTAATTGATCAAGGTGGTACAGAACGTGAAATTACCGCAGTACAAATCG